>Ga0228711_1000267_pt1 | contig 56363 bp, 30 predicted proteins | sample MedpolnodulmetaG_2_FD_177996 | JGI IMG/M metagenome (GOLD analysis project Ga0228711, IMG submission 177996) | Root nodule microbial communities from Medicago polymorpha collected in Santa Monica, California, United States - brown nodules | ecosystem: Host-associated > Plants > Roots > Nodule... | reverse complement strand
AAAAAAAAAAAAAAAAAAAGAATCATCATTCTTTATGTGTGGTCACAACTACAAATTCAAATGGTTTCGATATACTTACAAGTAGAAAAAATTATTATTACCTAAGAATCATCTCAAATACAAACTAAAACATAAAGGTATAGTGTAATTCTGGCACGTTAGTCTTAAGATATTCTACGAGATGCTCCAACACCTACACAAAAAACAGATGTTGAATAAGATGTTCAGAACATTAAGCTAACATATGTAAATAAATAAAAGTAAAAACAACAGACAGGAAAGTAAATGGCACACTGAGTTTGTTAACCCAGTTCGGTTGCATCAAGTTGATACACAAAAGGCTCACAAATAACAGACTCAAAACCCTAAAAGATCTATTCTTCAAAATGACGGCTTGAATAATGAATTAGGTCTTGTAGTCCTGTTTATATACTGAAGCAATACGGGTCATAGAGTCTTGTTGGGCTTCAGAACAACTCCAAAACAAACGGTGATCCGTTTCACATTAATCAGAACCAAATAAGAAAAATCCTAATATGTAGGCACATCATTAGGAACATCTTCGTGCACATCCAAAGTTTCCTTAGTAAATAACACTCCTTCAGAAAATAACAAATGTTCTGATTCTGTACTAAAAACACGCAGCTTGATCAACAAGAAATAACGCGTGGATTCCTTAAATAAATAAACGCGTGAGTAAAACAAGGAAAGGTACAAGGCACACTAAACCATGCTAGGATGTTGGAACATCGTGTCCAACATCTCACTTGAATATTTGTTTTAGGCAAAAGTGAAACCAGCATACAAATATCCAACATATAGGTTAAGCAAAATGAAGAAAATATGCATAATTAATATAAAAATCATGAAATTTAAAATTTGCTGACGGTGCAAGTTAAGAAGACTTTTTAACACCATATCATGTCCTACTCTATTTGTAAGATGTCTAGGACACGTCAAATTTCATATGTTTTCTAAGCACTACCTACATTAAGTCGAACGAAGAAATCAAAACGTTATGTTTTATTCTAGGTTAAAGTGCACTTTTTCCTCCTTAAGTTTGAAAAGGTTGCGATTTTGGCCTCCTATAAACAAAACTACAATTTTGGCCCCCTAAGATTTAGCCCCTTTGCAATAATAGTCCTTTCGATCAATTTTGACCCAGTCAATGCCTGCATGGCATGACATGTGTGTAATTCCTGAATTAAAAAAAATAAAAAAGTCACGAATTCATTTTTTAAATTAAACAAATAAAAAAATCATAAAAAAATTAAAAATTAAAAGGAAGGGAAAAAGGATAGGCGTGAATTAACATGAACAACACAACACAACATCATAATCTTCATGATTCATCAGCCCATAAACTCATCAATTCTTATCTCTCTGTTTCATCCTTTGTTAAACTGAAACCCTATCTTACCCTTATTCTCTCCCAAACCTTCTTTCCCGTCTCTCAACCCTTCTTGCCCCAATCTTGCGGCAGAGAAAACAAACCCAGAAAATCAAACATTGAAACTTGAATAAAAAATACATGTCTTGTGTAAATAATAAGCATAGATTGAATCAGAATCCCAATCGCATAAGAGAAAGATAGAGTAACATCATGCAATATGGAAGAAGTCACGACGTCGGAGGTGCAGATTTACGGCGTAGCAACAACTGCAGTAACACTAAACCCCTCAACCTCACCTCGAAGCGGCAATGCCGATCTAACGTCTGATTCAGCGACATTGAAGACCAACCCTCCGATTCTCATCTACAATGTTTGTGAACCTGAGAAGATCTTTGATTCCCATTTGCAATGTTCGTAGATTTACATTTATGGGTTTTGGGTTTTTTTTCAATTTTATTTTTGTTAATGAATTGTATATGGTTATTGAAATATGACAAGAAAATGTAACGTTGGGAAGTGCTCGCTGACCATTGATGTTGGAAATTGAAGCATTATTCATGCAGATGAGCATTACACCACCCATTATTGGACAAAGTGAGAAAAATCATAAAGATGATGAATGTTAATAGATAACAAATACAAAAGGGATTTTGTTTTTCCTGATTTTTTTAATTTAGAAGATGATTATCTGCTTTTTTATTTTTTTTTTAATTCAGTAGTTACACGTGTGACATGTCATGCAGGCGTTGACTAAGTCAAAATTGGGAAAAGGGACTATTATTGCAAATGAGCTAAATCTTAGGGGACAAAATTGTAGTTTTTATTTATAGAGGGGCAAAATCGCAACTTTTTCAAACTTAAGGAGGGAAAAGTGCATTTTAGCCTTTATTCTATCGATATGCTAAATGTTACTTGAGAGACTTAAAACCAAATAGTGGTGGTCAACACTTTACCCAATCTTTCTACCATTTAGAATCCCTTCTGCCTTCTTTTTTTCCTTAAATCCCTTTACTTGTGGTGAGTCGTCATTACTACTTGATATCTCTTTAACTTTGCTAGAGATCTCATTCACTGGAGCAATACTTTGATTCTTTTGAAACTTTGCCATTTTCCTATCAAAGTAATCAACAACTTTGTTAAGAAACTAGAATGTTTCTGGATTCTATATGCCTCAATGCTATCCTAATAAAGCGGGGGAAATTATCCTTATAACATTATGCTAGGGAGAAATCGACATCTTCTACCAGAACACTAATACCAATAAAAGGGAAAACTCCACTTCTTGGAACTTTTGTCCACCTCTTCAGGATATAGTGCTCGACACAGATTTGTCATCCATATGAACGCACACTTTTAAACAGTCACAACAAAGTATTACCAAAGCTCTCAAACTTAAAACAAGAGCAACAAATTAAATTCTTATCCAACTTAAATGACACTCGCCCCTCTCCTGAATCCCTTAACATGTCAATAACAAAATCAAGTGGTGATTTTTGTATGTTCATGTTCTTCACAAAACATGTTTCAAACAACTGATACTCATTTTGGAATAGATCAAAGATAGTAGGAGTATAAAGCTTAGACATTTGTTGCAAGACATTAGAATATGAGCTCTTGAGTCTTGGAATTTTTTTGGCGTGCTTCATATTCACTCTTCAAATCGTTATATCGCTTTTCTTCTCAAACAACTTCCAAACGCTTAAATTTTTTGATTATATCCAAGTCCACACTCATAAAACTTTTAATATCCGCATTCACACTTTCACTAAGTTGTGTGCTTCTCATTCCCAATGTAAAAACTATCTTCATGTAACAAGATTCCCATTTCTCCTTTATAGTTTCAAGGAGGGTTCTCCAACGTTCTTCAAATTTTCTTCTTCTTCATAACCATACATGAACTTCATAATCAAAATGTGAGATTCACCCTTCATTAAATTGTCTAAGTGCTTGATGGCATTTTGCATCAAGTGCCAAGTGCACAGGCCATATTTTTTCGGCAAAATTTCAACAAGTGCTTTTCTCATGGCATGGTCTTGATCAGTAAAATCTGTTTTGAGGCATTTTTGTTTATGTGCCTCTAAAAATGTCTCAAATAGCTACTTTTATGACTCAGTTCTTTCGTCATATATCAATGTTGCCCCAAATATGACTAATTTTCGACGATGGTTAAATCCTAAAAATATTACCAGTGGTCTATGCAAACTATTTGTGCAATACGTTGAATCAAGAGAAACCACATCACCGAAATAACTCTCATCAATTATCATCCTTGCATATGCCTAAAACACATTTGTTATTTGATCTTCAACATCGAGTTTATAGGCATGGTATGAAGTTGGATTTTCAACCGACTTTCTCTGAAAGTATTGCAAAAGACAACCAACTTCCCCATTTAGCAAACTCTTTTATCTTCTATTTCGAAGATGAATCTTTTGATCAATGCGGGTAAATCCCAAGTTACTTCTACCTCACACTTCTTTACTCATCAAATCAAACGATTTCCTTTGTTGTGTGCAAGCATCATCTATTAAATCAATTTCATTGCAATGAAATTTTGATACTTTTCGTTGAGATGACAACATATGAACTACTTGTGATAGATGTAAATCATGGTTATGTTCCTCTGCAAATTCATGCACCACCAATTTTCCATCCACATTTTTAAGTCCTGATATTGCTTTACAATTTGTTATAGTCTCTGATTTTGGATTGATTGTTTTATAATCTCGTTTATCTGGCTTCCAAAAACCTTCTTTACATCAAACAAATTTGGAAGAACTAGTTGAACCATCTTTTTTCTTGTGTGTATAATGTTTCCTCGATCCAAATCTAACCTTTGCACCATAATATGCCCAAAAGTTCCAAGCAACCTCAATGTTGTCAAAAACCATACATATCTTCGTCTTCCAATTTTCTTGCATCTTGTAGCAAAAGTTCTGCATATATATTAAGGTGTTATTCCTACTCGAATAATTTTTTAATGAGATTTTTTTGATTCAATTTATATATGAATAACTTATTGACAGAAATAAAATTTATTTGCTCTATGAATGAATCTAGTATATGAAACAAAAATTACCATATTATGTAATAATCAAACTAAGCAATCAAGTTTATCATAAAAAAACAGCAATCAAATGACTATCTTTCTACATATAAAAAGTAATAATGAAATGATAGTTAAATAAATAAAACAAAAAAGTGAGTAAAATGTTTTACCTGTGAGGGGAAGAAACGAGAGTGACGTGAAGATGTAGAATTTGAATGAAGTTATTTTTGTTAGTTGACAAGGGTGTGGAGAATGTGTTCAATACGTGAAGGTGAAAGAAAAGAGTGACACAACAACATATTGAGCAAAATGACCGAAAAAACAACAGTAACTTTGTGTGCTCGTTTCAATTAAATATGTTTCACAATTTTTAATTTTTTTATATATTTATTAAATAAATTTCGACCATGGAGATTATATACATCAAACGGTTTACATATTGCAGTAGAATTGCGGTAGATAATTTGATGCTTAGGATTCGCACACAATTTTTTAATAATATAATTTCTCAAGTTTTTTAATCGTTAGATAATATAAATTTGTTGAAGCTATATTGTTGTTGTTATTGAAAAAATATTTTTTTAATATATTTGTTATATTGTTAGTAAAAGATAAACATAGTTTTTTTTTGTAGTGAAAGAATAAACATAGTTTGTTACTCTCTTAAAAAACATAGTTTGTTACTATTTAAAAGTCACACAAATTTATAAAAAAAATTTAAGAACAAACATTTATGTATTTAATCAAAATTTTGATAAAAGAAAACATTGTTTATAATCTACACGTGCAAGAAAAAGCTGATAGATGAGCATGTAGTATTATAATACTCCCCCTGTCCTATAGTAAGTGAGTCATTTGCAAAAAAAAATATTGTCCCAACAAAATTAACTAATTTCACTTTTCAATACACTATTAATTACTTCTTTTCTTCCAATTACCTATACTATATATAAAGAAAACAACTCATTTCGGCTCTTTTGGGCAGACTTTTTCTCTTTCCAAAAATGCCATCAATTTTTAATACAAATAACACATGTCACAAATTTATAAGAATCAATTTAAATATTAAAGTAAAAGTGTAACAAACACAAATGTCCAATTTGTTCCTTTATCATTTAAAAAGTGTAACAAATTAGATTAGTGTATCTATATTTACCTTTTTATTATCTCAAGTATACCCTTAAACAGCATTCTTCTATAATATAGATTGTTGTTGGTGTCATTAAAAAAATAAGAATTAAAATTACATTTTTTGTTATATTGTTGGTTTCATTGAAATTGAAATAGATAATTATGATGGTTTGATTTGTTATAATTTGAAAGCAAAAAATATTTATACTTTTACTTTTAATCAAAATTAAAATTTCATAAAAAAAACACCGTTTATAATTTTCAAACGTTAGCGCAATTAAAAGATCGGAAAGACAGACACGTGAATGCGCGTCTTTTTGCTAATAACTTTAATTAATACTACTTTCATCACTCACAATTCAATATATTTTAGGCATAATTACTGTTTTGCCCCCATAAGTTTCCAAATGTTGTGATTTTGGTCCCCTAAAAAAACAACTCTTTTCAGGTCCTCTGTGTTTACTTTCTGTTGCAGTTTTGGCCCCCAGTCAATGTATACGCGGCGCATTTTTTTAAAAACACTAAATAAAAATGCCACGTGTAAATGCGTAAATAAAAAAATTTAATTAATTTTTTTAAAAAATAAAATTTAAAAATAAAAAAAGTAATAAAAAATTAAAATTTAAAAATCTAAAATAATTAAAAAAAATAATTAAAAAATAATACAAAATAAAATAAAATTATACACATGGCGCCCACGTGTACGTTGACTGGGTCAAAATTGACTTGGGGTCCAAAACTGCAACATAAAGTAAACATAGAGGGCCTAAAAAGAGTTGTTATTTTTAGAGGGCCAAAATTACAACATTTGAAAACTTAATGGGCCAAAACAGTAATTAAACCTATATTTTACTTTACATTAAGGAGGAATTCACCAATACATGACAATAACATTTAAAACCTTTTTTTTCTGTGGTGGTCGAGGTTTGAACTCTACGCCTTGCATGTATGAGTTTTGTTAACGAGTACCCCGTCACTTTTTAAACATTTTAAAATAAATAATTATTTTTTAAAAAAGTCAAATGTTTCGATCCATTACATTGATTACAAATTTTTTCATAAATATTTGCTACACTCGTTAACATTTTCCTTCATATATTATGCATTGTTAAAATATATATTTTTTTCTTTTTCACTTGAACACTTTTTTTTTCTTAATTCGTGTAAAATGAATAAAATAAACAAAATGTTTACTTATAAAACGACAGAGGGAGTATTTTTTTTTTTATTTTTAGCTAATTTTTAATGTCTATTTTATGTTGACTATGAATAAACCTAAAAAACGTATATAAACTGGAAAGAGTAGAACAGAGGGGGTTGATGCTACTCTCCAGTTAGTTCATAATCATTCTCCATCACACACCCACCCACCCCTCTAAATTCATTCTACTTGTAATTCTTTTTTTAATATTATCATTCTTTGAATTGACTGTAATATTATTATTACTTTCATTCAGTTAATTTATTCCATTAATTAGTGTTTCTAGATTCGGTCAAATACAAAAAATTCCGTTTCTACTTTCTAGATTCGCTTTCTCAGTTATAAATTCCTCTACCATTTAGGGTTTTTGCCTCTTTGATTTCATACTCAATTTCTAGGTTTTTTTCTCTCTACTGAAGCTGCCGTGTAACAGAACCATCACAGTTTATCATCCTTGTTCACAAAAACAAGGTAACAAACACTATCTGTCACTTTTTTTTGTAAATTTTTCATCTTTATTGTCTCCAATGATAACCCAATTGTGTTTTTTTTTTCATTTTTTTTTTTTAATTTTTTTTCTTCATTTTTGATGGAAAATGTCAATGAATTGTTCTTCTGGGTGTGAATTGTAGGTAATGATTTTAATATAAAGTATAAAGTGGAATTGCTGCAATGTTGGGTGTGAATTGTAGTAATGGATTTCTCCATTTAGCTCAATGGCACCCTTTGGAATGTTAGCAGCTTGATTAGGGTTTTGAAGCTTTCTTTGAAATCAGGTATGAATATCTTATCTTTCATTCATTTTGATATGTTTAAGGAATTTGACGATCACGGTCTGTTTGGATTGACTTATTTGAGCTTATATAGTAGCATAATCACTTGTGAGTCTGATACTAGCTTATCAAATACATACGTCGTGTCCATAAATTGTTATTAGTTTATTTTCACAAACATAGCTTATCAAAATAGCTTATAGCTTATATGAAAAGAGTTTGACTTTATTTTACCTTTTGTTATAGAAATTACTTAATAAGCGTTGAAATAAGTTGTTTATCGAAACAGGCCTTTGATGTGTAGTTTGTTCATCCATTTTGATAAGTTAGCGAATTTGAAGATTAAGGATCTGTTTGGAACAACTTATTTGAACTTGTCTGCTAGCATAATCACTATTGAGTCTGAGACTATTTGGGAGAGCTTATGGAAAGAACTTATGACATGTCCATAACCTGTTTTTAGTTTATTTCCTTAAGCTCTCTACAATAGCTGATAGCTTATATGAAAACAATTTGACTTTATTTTACTTGTTATAGAAATAGCTTATGTATAAGCATGTAATTAAGCTATTTATCTAAATAGGCCTCTGATGTGTATTCTTTTTTACATGATGAAATGTTTCAGTACAGATTTAGGATAGCGAATTTGATGATCAGGGTCTGTTTGGATTGATTTATTTGAACTCATTTAGTAGAATAATCACTTGTATGACTAATTGTGTTAAGCTTATGAAATCATCGTATGACATGTTCATAAACGGTTTTCAATTTATTTTCATAAGCTATTTAGGATAACTTATGAAAACAGCTTATAACTTATGTTAAGCTTGTGAAAATAGTATATGACGTGTTCATAAACTGTTTTCGATTTATAGCTTATATGAAAACAGTTGATTTGATTTTACCTTTTGTTATAGAAATAGTTTATGCATAAACACTTATTTATAAGCACTTAAATAAGCTTTTTATCCAAACAGGCCTTTTGTGTGTAGTTGTTTTTGACATGATGAAATGTTTTGTACAGATTTTCAATTTTTATTTTTCCTGGAAGATTTTTCAATCAACTTAAGGTCTAAGTTCAAGATGTTAGATAAGGCTCTTTCTTATATACAAGCTATTTGGTTCTGTAACTGCTTCGGGTTTATCACGAGACGGAACCCTCAACAGGTTACGCCTGCCATCTACAATAGTACTCTCTCCCAGGGGCTATTGTTGGATAGTGATTTCGATGATGAAGATTCCTTCTTCAATGATGAGATTACTAACTACTCTAGTGGAGATGATAATGAGGAGAAAATTCGTCCCAAGCGATCTGAGGATATTTTGGATTTTAGAGTAGAGAATGGTATGATTTGTAGACAGTTTCCTGTTAAAGAGACTCACAAAGTTGTTCGCACAGAGGTAATTGGGACGAAAAGTTATTCCTATATATCTAAGTTTATTTTTGTGTTTTTGGTTATGAATGTTATATTTTACATGTCGGTTCTTATCTGAATGGTTATTTTTACAATTTTGTCTAGGATGAAGATGGAAACAAGATGGTAAATGAGTATGTTCGTGAGTACAAGATTGGTTCTGGTAGCTATGGGAAAGTGGTAAGCATAGTATTCATTGTACACTGTACCTCAAGGAAAACAGTTTTCTGAGTCTCTTTCCTTGAATGTTTGACAGGCTCTTTATCGAAGCTCTGTTGATGGAAAACATTATGCAATTAAGGTAAGATTTTTTTTTTCAATATGGAAAGACATATTACTTTCCTATGGTAGGAAAGATCGCCATTACAGGGCTGTTATGAGTAATGTGTTCTGAATCTTAAATGCATAATGTTGATGAAAAACATTATGCATTTAAGGTATAAAAAAAAAATCAATTTGGAAAGACAGATTACTTTATTATGGTATGAAATATGGCCATTACAGGGCTGCAATGAGTGTGCGTTCTGAATCTTTTAATAGATGTCAATGCCTTAATGGTGAAATTGTTCATTTGTTGAGCTGAAAATCTTTTGAATTTAGGCTTTTCATAAGTCTCATTTGATGAAGCTTCGAGTCGGACCATCAGAAACAGCCATGACTGATGTTCTACGCGAGGTATATTTCGTCATTACATCTTTGATTTTTTTCACATCTGCTACTTTATGAGAACTCGTCCTGCGGCAGGGTACATTTAGAAAGAAAGTAGACATATTATTTCTTTGCCAAATTTTTACCTTCAAATTTTAAAGGAATTTCAATTTCCATGGATTTACATCTTATTTTGCTTCCTATTTTGTGTGTTTATATGACATATTACATTTTCTAGTTTGATCGTTCTAGCTGTTGTGCTACTGTTGCTGTAGTTGGTTAAAAGACATGCTTTCTTTTTCAGGTTTTCATTATGAAAATGCTGCAACATCCTAATATAGTCAATCTGATTGAGGTGATTGATGACCCAGAATCGGATAACTTCTACATGGGTACTGATGGCTAGTTTTTCTTTCTTTCTTGGTTCATTATAAAAATGCTGCAATATATCCTAATTTAGTTTTTCTTTTTTCGTCCAATGCTTGACTATCTGATTTTTCAATATAGTACTTGAATATGTGGAAGACAAATGGGTTTGTGAGGCTTCAGGTCGAGCTTGTGCCTTACGTGAAGAGACTGCTAGGAGATACTTGCGTGATATAGTGTGTGGATTAATGTATCTCCATGCTCATGTAATATTTCTTTACCAATCTTTGTGTGTAATGTTGACTAAGTCTCTCTCTCTCTCTCTCTCTCTCTCTCTCTATCTATCTATCTATCTATCTCTCTCTCTCTCTCTCTCTCTCTCTCTCTCTCTCTTACATGATACACTTGTACACAAACACAACTTTTGTATATCAATGGAAATGTGTGATGTTATATATTCTGCTGGATAAAATACAAAATAAACTTGTGAAACATTGTATTGTTTATGATATGCTTGGAAATGGTTTGATCATGTTACTATAATGTTTAATTATATTTTTATTCGAAATGCAGAATATAGTACATGGAGATATCAAGCCTGATAATCTGTTGATTACCCGTCATGGTACAGTGAAGATAGGGGATTTCAGTGTCAGCCAGGCTTGTGAGGTAATACAACTACTGAGCCTGAATGTTAATTTAAATACTTAAATTATAACAAAGGTACCACTTTACTTGGATGATATTGTATCTTCAACTGCAGCTTAGGATACATCTTTTTCTGTGATACTGCAATATGATTGCACACGATGTTTGAAAAATAAGAAATATGATTACTTGGACGATATGGAACTATGAAAGCTGATTGGTGCACTCCGATAATACCGGAAACTAAACACTAACCTAATCATTTTGCAATATAATCACCTTTTTTTCTTTTTGTTTGGTGCATAGCCACCCCCCTTTGACATGCTCCATGCAGAGTTTATGATAAAATCATGGGAATTAATATGAAGCCTGTATCGTTTTCATTTTGCAGGATGATAATGATATGCTTCGACGATCACCTGGCACTCCTGTTTTCACTGCACCTGAATGTATTTTAGGTTGGTGTTTTCATTTTATGCTTGTAAAATGCATTTGTGGAATGGTGTCTATGAAATGCAGGTTCTCACACTTTGTATCTGTTAATGTGTTTTTAGGTGTTACCTACAGTGGTAAAGCCGCTGACACATGGGCTGTAGGAGTTACTTTATACTGTATGATATTGGGTGAATACCCTTTTCTTGGTGACACACTTCAAGATACATATGATAGAGTAAGATATTTGGTTTGCTTTCTATTTTTATTTTCAGTTTGTGCTTTTATTAATTATGATTTTTTTTCTATATAATGAATTGTTTCACTTTTATTCTTCCTTTGAAACATGTTTCCATCACTTCACATTCTTTACAAAGTTTCTATATATTTTGTAATAATAATTATAAGGGAAGCATATCAACTTGAAAAGGAAACTAGACAAATCACAAACACCTGCATTTGATATTATACCAAGCCTTCATGTTACTTGTTTTCTTCCTGATCCAGATAGTCAATGATCCGATAGTACTCCCAAAGAATCTGAATCCGAGGTTGAAGAACTTAATTGAAGGACTACTTTCCAAAGGTAAATGACTTTCAACATTTTGTCATATTACTTGACATTATATTTTGCTAGAGTTTGATCTTGTAGCTTCATGGGACAAAGTTTAAATCGCCCCAGGGACAGTTATAAAATATCCATTAGTGCTATTTCCTTTAATTAATAATAATTGAAATTTGAAATGTGCAGACCCAAAACAAAGGATGACGTTGGCTGATGTCGCGGCGGATAGCTGGGTTATTGGAAATGATGGGCCAATTCCTTTGTACCTGTGTTGGTGCAAAAGGAAGAACTTGGTGAAGGAAGAGAATGATGAGAGCAATCAAGATGATTCGTTGACCTATACTGACTGATTTTATTCTTAGGTTACATTTGTATATTTACAGTGGAAACCTCAGATATTGTTTTGTTCCTTACTGTACACCAGAATGGTTTGATTATAGAGGTAGGCTTGAAATAGTGTTAAGATTTATGCCTCATGTTTGAGCAAAGGAATGTTGTTCTTTTTGGTTGTTGAAATGATTTTATGTCTGGAAACATTTGAAGTTTTGTACAAGCTTCTGCTTGTAGGCATATATAGAGAGAATCTGAATTTATACTCCAATATCCTACTGGTTGTTTTGTTACATACATTTGTAACCATTCATTACAAGGCTATCAACATTTAAGTTTGTCAACATTATATTTCCACTTTGTAGCATGTCAATAGCGAATGATGTGTTGCGGCATCAGCTCGTAGATGACAATCTAAAGGCTCTTTGAACGCGTTGTGAGAAGAAAAAGAGGAGAGAGAAGTGAGAACTAGTATGATAAGAGAAAAGGATGTGCGATTAAAATAGATTTGGTGTATTGTTTGATATAATAAAAAAATAAATTAAAAGGAAAGAAGTGTGTTTTTTACTTTTTCTTTGTTTCATTGGAAAGAAAATAGGTCAAATATAAATGATTTGTTTCAGAAAAGGTGAAAATGACTTCAATTAAAATATTGTGTAGTGTATCCTGCAACTATATAGGAGATCCAAGCGCAAATACAGTGGATCCTGCAAATTTAGCTCTTTGACATTTATGTGCTAAACTAAATTTTATAAATGTCTATGTTTCTCATATATTTCCCTGTTTTTTTCTTTTCCTTATTACTTCTTTCGTCACAAACATGCTACCAAACATACGCCAAATGTTTTCAATTTCTTTATGAAATCACATGAATAGTATTGTGCTTAAGTTATTTGGTTCTGTAACGACAAAAATTAATTTAAATAAGTTGATAATGTAAAATTGATTCTGGTTAATATAAAATGAGTTATCTTTGAATAAGTTCTACAAAAGTGGGCTAAAAGAAGTTCGAAGCCAAAAAGTGGATGGTTATTCAAACGTTCTTACTTATATCTGATTGTAATTCTGTTGGAATTGTATAAATTTACTATCAATGTAAATAAAAACTAGCATGGTACTTTATCTCCTTTGGGTATAATATACAAGTGTGCCTCCGAAGTTTTTATTGAAGGAGAAAAAAGTACTTCTCCTTTTCTTAATAAATAAATGATACTTAGATTTTCATACAAATAATTTTATAGTAGCTAAGCTTCACTAACATTAGGATAAGATGATCAAAGCAGATATAGTTTGTTTTTTTCTTTGGTGTGATATTTAATTCATATGATCACGTACCATTTTGGAAATGATTGGAAACAAATATTATTGATGTCAATAAGAATATTGTATTCCATGTATCCGGCTTTATGTTAAGAAATATGGCGTGCTAACAATAAAAAATATTTTGAGGGGGTTGATGTGGATGTCACTATTCAAAAGACACAAAGATCTATTGTTAATTTTAAGAGTGTTGGTACAATAATGTTGGAGACACTAAGTAGTGGTCTAAATTTGCCTATATTGGATGTTTGTTGGGCACCCTTTTTAGTGGTTGTTATAAGCCTAATTTTTTTTTTCTTTTGAAAAAATTTATAAGCTTAATGTTGATACAATGTGTCTGTTAGATGGAGGTTAATGAGATATTAGTTCTGTGGTGAGAGATAATGAAGATGTTGTTATTATTGTTAGTTGTTGACAAATCTTTTTATAACCATATTTAGAGGTAGTAGAAGTTTTAACCGTGCGAAATGGTTTGGAATTTGCAAAAAACCTTGTATTTTTTAAACCTTATAGCGGAAATGCTTCTAATGTGGTTTTAATGTTGAAGAGACTTCACCTTGTATTTATGCAGTATTGGCTTTTGATTTATCGTTAGACTTTCGTCAATGAAATCATCTTTAACGAAAGAAAAACAACAGGAGATGAAGGGGTTTATTTAGCAAATAAAAAAATGAATAAGCTAATAATAACATTGGGCTAAACTGTGAAGTGCAGACAGTTACCATCACCGTTACCACTTAGCAGTTGAAAGCAAAAGAATGAATAATCAGAGCAAAACACAGTGAAGTTAACAATGGCGGCCACTTCCGAACTATCTCCCTCTAAAATCTTAGAAACACAAATCAACGCTCACGATTCCACTTCAGAATCACATCCAACGCCGAGAAACGATACAAACAACGACGCCGTAACAACCGAGAAACGGAAGAGAGTCGACGGCGACGGCAACGCCGACGAAGATGACAAACCTTCTCTTCACCCGATGTGGAAGACAAGTCTCTGTTCCTACTTCAGAAAACATTCCACCTGCAGTCACGGCGATACCTGCCGTTACGCGCATAGCGAAGAGGAGCTTCGGCAACGTCCGGATAACACGTGGGACCCGACGTCGGAGAGAGGTAAGAAGATGTTGAAATCTGTTACCGGTGAGAAAATTGCTGTTAAAGATGGTGTTATGATGACGGAGCTTGTTGATGAAGTTGATGGTGAAGGCGGCGGCGAAGAAGGCTTTGCATCTAATCAAGCTCTTAGTAAATGTTTAGTGCATTTGCCTATGAAATGGACTTCAGAGAATTTGAGGACTTTTCTCAATGAGCAAGTAAGCATGTTTCCGAGTTTCAGTTTTTTCAATTTCACTTAGCCGCAATTGAAATTAGAGATGTAAGAAAATAGAATTGATTTTGACATGTTTGATAAGTAAAATTTATTTGTTTTGAATAAGAATCAAGAACATTGTTTAAAAAATGCTGAAATCAATTACTAAATTCAAAGGAAAAAAACAATAATAACATGAGAAAGTAAGAATTCAAAGTTTTCTTCATTCCAATAACAATCATCATAGTCATGTAGACAGATATTCAATTGCAACTTGCAAGGAATTATCGTATCGGTTTCAAGCATTATAAATCTTAATTCTGTACATTAGAAAATATAACAAAGATGGTGGAAAACAGGATTAAGCTTAGGTGGTTTGGACGTATAGAGATTCTCATTTTGTAGTAAGGTGAGTAGATCAGATGGAGGATAGTCAGATCACTAGAGGCTGAGGAAGACCTAGAAAAACTATCATAGAAACTATTAGGAAAGATTTCGAAATTAATGAGTTGACTGAAATATGGTTTATGATAGAACATGGCGTAATTTGATCCTTGTAGCCAACCCCACATAGTGGGAAAAAGCTTGGTTGCTGTTGTTGTTGTTCTTGTTCGATGCAGCAAAAGTCAAAGAATGCAAATATAACAAACCACCAAAAATGAAAATCTTTGGCTACTCTACAGATCACCATGCAGTAAAATACATGAAGCATAGTTCGTTCTACACATTCACATATGAGCAATTAGATATTCAAATAAAAAAGTAACTTCAGGAAATATCAACCTTCTCATGCGTTTGGTGTAAAGGACATTTGGTGTAAAGGAAAACAAGATTATGAATAAAAAACAATCATCTCATGCTCAACTAGTGCTCTAATTTTAAAAAGAAATTAAAACCTAGAATCAATTAAAACCAGAAGTAATGTAGAATGATAAAAAAAAATCAATTGAAACCAACAATCTTATGTTCAAAGCTCAATCAATCTGTCTCGTTAGCAAATGGAAGAAGAGATAAAGAAGGTTAAGAGGACAACAAACCTGAATCTGAAGTCAGAGAGGGAGAGGCGCCGATGGAGACCACAAGCCAGAGACGTGAACGCAAGGCGGGAGTCAGGGACATTGAGAGTTGGGAGAGAGTGTGTGAAAGGGTTCTCCAAACCCTGAAACTTTGGGAGTATTTCAGTAATATACTGCTATAATTTATAATAAAAAATCTTTTATCTTTGGGGATACCATGGCAACTCTCCACTCCAACGTAGACCCACCCTGTTCTAAAGCTATATAATTTTAACCTTTTGCTTCTATGATTGATTGTTAGCTTTGAATTTATCGTCCAGTCCACTTCTACATGAATATATTTTAACATAATTAGTTTTGCATTAAACTCATTTTTAGTTGGAATCAATTTTACAAAATCAAATTTTGTCAGTGCAAAACTATACAATCACTGAAGTTTGTGTAAGGAATCGTCTTATGTTTTTGTTCACTTTCTCTAGGGTATACCTTTTAAGCATGCGAAGACAAGGAAAGGCATGTCAATTGGTTTTGTTACTTTTGAAGATGAAGAACAAATGAAGAGTTCGGCTAAGGTAGTTTTGTTATGAATTATGATAATGATTAATAATTCACATGCAAATACTCTTTTGATTTGTTAGTCTTAAAATCGAAGTTTGCAATTTATGATTGATAGTTATGGATTTAATAGGATTTACAAGGAAAACAAATTGGCAACAAAACGTTAGAGGTAGCTGATGTTAATCCTCGATCATTTGAGAAGAAAAGTAACTCTAATGTTCCTTCAATTGGGACATCAGGTGATGAAACAAATGATGATAATTTGGTAACTGATGGTTCCGAGTTGAAGAAAAAAAGCTCGCGTGAAGTCGTGACTCCGTTGGCTCATTTGTCTTATGCTGATCAGTTGGAACAGAAAAAATATTCTCTCATGCAGCTTCTCAAAAAACTTGTTAGTCATGATTGTTTATATTTTCTCATTGTAGTTTTGTACATTCCTATGTACATTTTTTAGACTGAACTATTTAATTGTTTTGGCAGCCTAGAAATGCTCGTAAAGCTTGTCCAAATGGCGTTTCAGTTCCTGAATGGATTCTGAAGTCTAGGGAAATAGGTAGTGTTTTATATCTGTGAAGTTTGTTCAAAATCTTCAAGAATAATTTCAATTTTAAATGTTCTATAGTTTAAGACTTGAGGTGCTAGTTTTGAAATATCTGATTTAGATTTTTCTTCATGATTTCACTCTGTGTCATCATTTCTGTAGTCTGGTTTACTGTAAAAAGTACAGTAAGATATTTAATGGATATAGTTCTTTAGCAACTTCTTTCCGACACTTGTGCAGGTGGTCTTCCATGCAATCTAGAGGGTATTATTGAATCACCAATTGTAAATGGATATCGTAATAAGTGTGAATTTTCAATTGGAAATTCTATGGATGGCAAAGTAACAGTGGGCTTCAGCCTTGGAAATTTCAGGTATTCTGCACCTTCTCTGTTTGTAGAGTGGTTTGCTTATTAGTTCTTAATTATATACTAAAATATTTAAATAGGGAAGGTGTAACAGCAGTTGAGGAACCAGTGGACTGCCCAAATATTTCTACCATTGCTTGCAAATATGCTGCTATCTTTCAAGAATTTCTACAACACACTGAATTGCCAGTCTGGAACAGATTCAAGAACTGTGGATTTTGGCGTCAATTGACGGTATACTTGCTGGATTTTGTGTTGAAAATTTTATGGCCACATTGATTATTATTTTTAGATATGTCTGCTTATATTTTATTTCATTATGTATTTTTATCCCTTTCTGAAGCTAATTGGTTTTTTAAGGTTCGAGAAGGGAGGTCAAATAGGAATGTTGTTGATGCTGAAACTTTTGATGGTATTGCAGAGGTCATGCTTATTGTGCAGGTAATTTTTTTAACTTTTATTGTGAATGTGCTGGTTATTATTATCTTAATCTCATAAAAATAGTGCTGGCAGCACCTTTTAAGTGTGTAAGGTCGGTGAGGGAGAGGGTTGTGGTTTATTGTTTATCATCAATATATTAATGCTCTTTGTGAATATTCAGAAGGAAACTGACAAGCCAGATTATTCTGTGTTAGTATTACTACCTCTGTCCCAAAATATAGGACCCTCTTGAGTAAATTACGACAATGAATTAGGAAAGTTAGTCGTGATAAAATTTGTTGACTATTGGTATTGCTTTTATAAGTTTATCCTTCGAAATAGACAATTAGTTAATGTTTAAATTATAGTATTTATTGAAGATTTCAGAAAAATATGTAAATTAATTAGGGGTATGTTAGTAAAGAAAAAAATTAATGCACTTAAAATTCAGAGGTTCTCATAAAAAGGGACAAACAAAAAACACAAGAGGGTCTTATATTTAGGGATGGAGGTAGTATTATGTAAACAATGTAAACTTCTGGTATCATTAAGATAGGGAGACAAGACCCCAGATTACTTGGAGCCGATTTTTGTATCCCTTCTTTCTTTTATATGTCATTCATAACTTGTTGCCTTTGTTCTTGATTTTAGGTTTCTACTGCAAGTTTTGATAATGCACAAGTAGATGCTGAATTTAAGAGGCTTGCTCAGGCATTTGTTACAGGAGCCACCTCTCATTGTCCAACTTTGCCCCTTACAGCTTTGATTGTCCAGGTAGCTGCCAGTTTAATCCAAGTGTCTTTTGTTAGAGATTGTTTGTCAAGTATCAATTGTCACACACATGCATATCCATGTAATATAAATCAGAACAATGCTGTGATGTTACGGTTCCAATGTTTGTTACTCTTTCTTTCCTGCTCCCATCATCAGTTGATTAGGTTCTTTTTTTTGAGAAAAAAATTCCATAACATTGCCATCTATATCAAATACCTGAAGTGTTAGCTATTTGATGGTTCCATTATAAATTTGGGGCAGATCTGAAGTGTTACATATTTTATGGTTTCTTTCAATTTTGATTGCATGTTATGGTGTAACTTAATTTTCTGAATGACTTCCGATGTGGAAATTGGTCTTACATGTAGGATCACCAAGGAATATCGAATGTAGCACCATCTGATGCACCACTGCATTCACTTCCCATCGCAGTTGGTGATCCTGAGAGGGATGTAAACATTAGTGCTGCAGATGTGAGAATCCATGATTATATCAGCGATCTACGATTTTCCATATCCCCAACCTCATTTTTTCAGGTATGAATGGCAATTATTGTGTTGCAATGGTTTCAACAGCATTTATTTTCTTGGAATATGAATTTTTGAGTCTACTGCTGCAGGTTAACACACTTGCTGCCGAGAAGTTATACTCCCTTGCTGGAGATTGGGCATGCTTAGGTCCTGATACATTGCTATTTGATATTTGCTGTGGGACCGGAGCAATTGGCCTGACATTAGCACATCGTGTTGGAATGGTAATAATCACCATTTAAGTTTCTTTCTTATTTTTAGCTGGCAGATATTTAGGAAATTTATTGTTCAATATGCCCCTTTGGTGGTATTATATGATGTAATAATAACTTTTGTTGTGGTTGAAAAAAAAATTCAGCTCTATTATTTAAGAGTTTATTGTCAAAAAACTTCCTACTTTTTCTTTTGGAATTTGCTTGAATAAGATTTGTTTTGGGCTCTTCCAGGTGATAGGAATTGAAATGAATGCTGCTGCTGTATCTGATGCTCATAAGAATGCTGAGAATAATGGCATAAAAAACTGTAGATTTGTCTGTTCAAAGGTGAGACCAGCTGCCTTGATTTTTCAAATACTGGTTGAAATATTTTAATGGTTGCTGTCCAGAAATAAGGCTTGAATTTATAGCCAGCATCACATATTGACACTAAATTTTTTCTCACGGGAAAATTTTCAATTTATTTTAATTGTTTCCTTGTATTAACTTTGCAAATTTTGTATGTTTGCTTATATGAGGAAACAGGCAGAGCAAGTTATAGGATCTCTGTTAAAGGAATACCTTGACGTGCCCAAGGAGCAAGTTGATGTTCCTGGTATCTGTGGAAGTGTTAGTGACATTCCTGAAGATAGTGCCTGCCCAGATCTCGGAAATGGTGAAAACGCGTCTCACTGTTCTGAAAATAACAATTTAGAAATTGAAGACGAGGTTCCAAAGGATAGCACTCCTGAAAATGGGAATACACCTGCGCAGCAGTTTAAAAATGTTGTTGCTATTGTTGATCCTCCTCGTGCTGGACTTCATCCAACTGTAAGAATGGCGCTATAGTTTCGTCATTATATTTATGCTAGCGATCACTACAATAACTCTAGTAGCAGCACGTTGTCCAGTTTCGTCATTATATTTATGCTAGCGATCACTACCATAACTCTAGTAGCAGCACGTTGTCCAAAACATGATAGAGTTTTTATGCTTTTTTTTTTTTTCTTGTCTAGTTGTCTGCCACGTTTGTAAAACTGCATAGACTTAGGTAATGTTATTTGCCCTTGAGTACAACATATGTCATTCCAGTGGAAAAAAATACATATCAAGTTTCAATTGGAGTGTTGAATCTGAAATCTTGCCTTACCTACGACTGTGCTGAAACTGCTTTAATTCCCCCTTTTGGTCCAAATCTCCCTCCCTAGAAGAACAAAAAATGTCAGGTCCATGCTTTTGTTTAAAGTTCAAGTGTGTAGGGCAGCAGTGAATACTGTGTTACATTCAAAATGTAGTCTGTATTTTGCCTATCTTGAATAGGATTCCCAATGAATTACGGAAAGGAAAAAAACCAATCATACTATATCTTCATCAATTTGGTTTGTATTACTGTGACTGTTATCCCTCTTGTCGTTTGCTGTCTGGTTTTTTACGGCGTTTTGTTCCACAACTCCTAGAAATGATTGTTTATAATGACTTTCTTTACACAGTATTGGTTTTACATGTCTTCTATCGGAATATATCTTTTGTTCCATTTGATTGCAGAATGCTACATTATTTTCTTCTATTGTAGGGCAGATCCCCCAAGTTTCCTGTTATTTCCTTATTTTAGTTTATGAATAAAAGTTTTAGTGTTGCAAATGATAGGGTATATCCATGGGGTGCCAGCATAGCTGGTGTGTCTTGGATAGCATGTGATGTCTTTTCATTCTAATTTTAGCTTGAATTTTTTTTTTTTACTGTAGGGCAGATCTATTTAAATTATAATTTTTTGAATATGTTAGGCTTTCTCTCAAAAGCTGAACTTCTGACTTTTGAATTGTGGGATTACAGGTGATAAAAGCTTTAAGAACTCATACGCGCCTGCGGAGACTCGTGTTAGTTCTTATTCTGATATACTCTTATTTATGTTATTTTCATTTTTCTAGTTAATCTGATTGCATGCCTTTAAATGCAGTTATATATCATGTAATCCTGAAAGTTTGGTAGCAAATGCTATTGAGCTTTGTACGCCATCCCCCACAGAAATGGAGAGAGGAAATAAAGACAACAGAGGATGGAGAAGGATGAGTAGTGCTGGTCTAGCTCGGCACAGGGCAAAGTCTATGCCCATTTCCGAGGCCTTCAAACCCGTAAAAGCCATGGCAGTTGATCTTTTTCCACATACACCACATTGTGAATTGGTTATGCTCCTTGAGAGGTAGTTGAACCAGAGTTTGGGTTGAAGTCTATTTTATTTGCTAGGCTCTCAAATCCAATTGTCCAACAAAATTTTGGCTGCATTACAAGCTGTGGCGAATGTTAGTTAGTTCTTATGTATTTTGATCGTGTGCTCTTTAAATTATGCTCTAGCAAGACCTTCGATGTTCAGCCATAGTATAATTTCCTTCTGCTGTATGTATCATGAAGCTTGATTACTGCTTTGAAATGCATTTCGGGGTTATAGTAAACTACGACAGTTAATTTCTAATTTTATCATGATACCTGATAGTAAAAAATCATTGTATGCTTTTTGAGCAAGCAGTTAATATTTCAAGATCTCTATCGTTCTTTGTAGACACAATTGAGAGTCATTGCTTTTCTGAAAATAAAAGCATACCCATGGTATATATTCTTTTTCCATTTTTTTTCCCAGAACCTATTCTAATCAGACAAGAACACTGAATAAATTCCGTTTTCTTTTTGGGGTTTTTAAAGAATTTTTTCTAACTGTTCCTTTCTAGACATTTATTTATTAGAAAGTGGTGGAGCTTTTTGTGCATTCAATTATTTTGCTCCACAAATACAGAATATTATGCTATTTAAGTACAAACAAAAATGAAGTACAACAATTCTTAATTTGTTTGCTACAAAGTACAAACAGAAAAGGAGTACAAATTTGAATGTACTACACTTGTGATGCAAAACTTCAGTTTATGCTACAAAATTAAATTTATACAGTACCACTTCATTTTTCTCGTTTTTGGAAGATTTGTTTGTTATTTCATAATATTAGTGAAGGTCAAAACAATTGAGACTATCTTAGTTTGAATTCTGATTAGAATAATTTTTTTCCTTGATTTATTATGTTATTGTTATATAGTTTTCATCGGTGTTTAGCATCGTTTATAAGTGAATTGTTTGTTATTTCATATTCAATGAAGGTCAAAACAATTATGCTATCTTAGTTCGAAATTTGATTATAATAATTTTTTCTTGGGTAATATGTTATTGATATGAAGTTTGTTTAGTAGTGATTATTTCTGTCACAAAATTTGTGGAGCATATAAGTGAAAGATATCGAACCGTTTATAACTTGCTTAAGAGATATGAATCTCTTACCACTTGAATTAATCCATCATTAAATTCTAATTAGAATCATCTTTTATTAAACTTAATAATATGTTGATTGAGTTTTGAATTATCAGTGTTCTTTTCTTTGGCCTCTAGAGAATTAACAGTATTACTCGAATGTGTATGGCCTGGTTTGGTTACATGCATTATTAACTTCATTGACTGCATAAATTAACGTTGTTTTCAAAGAATCAGTAGACCATAATGACCTACTCTCTCTCTCTTACTAATTATAAATAAATTTGACTTTTTAAGTTCATTAATTAAATGAACTTAAAAAGTTAAATTTGCTTATAATTCGTAACAGAGGAAGTTAAATTTGACTTGTTAAGTGCTCTTGACTGAGCGCAGTCAAAGAATCAGTGGTTTAAGTTGGAAATTGATAGTAATATCTACAGTACTGCCCACGTGCTCATCACTAAGTAGATTCCAGTTAGGAAGTTACTCCACATTGTTGGAGATGAGTCACGCCAAACACTTATCCCATAAACAATTAGTGGAGATTCTAATTTTCAATTCAAATCTTTTAGACTTTGTTTACTTTGGTTTCATTGGCACCACTTTACTTGGACAATTGGATACTAGTTTCTGCCCACTTTGTTATTTTTTGCTTAAATTAAATCAGAATGGGTCAAAGCACTCTGACAAATAAGTTACTTTTTTACAAAACCTGACAAATGGAGATTTTATTTCTAAGGATGACAAATGGAGATAAAGCTTAGAAATAGTATAGTACTTGTGGGAAATGATTCTCTCCAAAAAAAAAATCATATTTTTGGGTATTTTAAAATTAAATCTCACTTTTAAACTTTTCTATATCCTATTAAAAACTCTTCTACTTCATTTTATTTCAGGAACTACATTTCAATCTTCTCTTATGTCAATACGTAAAATTCATTTTGAATAATATGTTCAATTTATAACCGAGTTTAAAGAAAATGATCAATTTATATTTGTAGTAAAAAAACGGAATTTGGATTCTCTCAAGTTGGAATCCAAAATCATGGGGTTTTACTGATACTCTTTCCTTAAAATTCATTAGATGCTGCTTAAATATTGATACTGTCTCCCCCGAAATAGACCTCTTATAACATTTCAGACGACTTTAAGCATTGTCGACTGACCTTATAAACCAACACGAGTTTTTTTAGCGTGTTTTGCCCTCACTTGCACGCTTTCCGAAAAACTTCTGGTAGGTCACCCATCCAAAGACTACTCCGAGTCAAGCACGCTTAACTGTGGAGTTCTTATGGAATGAGCTACCAAAAAGAAGATGCATCTTGTTCATATAGGTAGTACCAAACAAGTCTTATAAGCCTTCCTTCAACCATGCAGTTTCATACATGCATGGCATCGGGATCCCTCTCATTCCGGTGTGATTCGGTTCGTCTAGAAGCTGTCGGGAACCGCTCATCGTCGTGTCGCTCATTGTCGTGCCTTGTGCACTCGCAACCAATCCCCGTCCTCGTCTGCCTTGGGTGTTACATGCCCACCAGCTCTCGCTTGGTTCGTCCTCGAACCACACCGTACTGGGAGAGGTCTGCTCTGATACCATTTGTAACATCTCATACGACTTTAAGCATTGTCGACGCCCTACAAACCAACACGAGTCTTTTCAGCGTGTTGTGTCCTCACTCACACTTACCGGGAAACTTCTCGGTAGGTCACCCATTCAAAGACTACTCCAAGTCAAGAATTCTTAACTGTGGAGTTCTTATGGAATGGGCTACCAAAAAGAAGATTCATATTGTTGATATAGGTAGTACTTGTAACGCCATATTTCTATTAAAGCGATAATACACATGAATAATACAAATGTTCAAGAAATAGACGCTACGTCTACAATAGATTTCAAAACAACATGCATATATAAAATTTCTCAACAGTCGTAGCGGATATATATCATACACCTCCAAACACATAATGTCATAAATCAACATACATCACCATATAAAATCTCTAATCCCGACATATGGGTAAAATCTCAATCAACATAATCAATCCAATGTAATCATAAATACTGACATCCTAATAAGAGCCTAATCTAAGACTCTAAACGGATAAACAGAGGAAGCTCCCGCCATCCTCAAGCCACTCACCAAGCACGCTAAAAAATCAATCATGCACGCCGTCTACCCATTCATACAAATAGGTAGGCGGTCCACCACAGACCACTGAGGGTTAGCTTCACATCAACCATAATCAAATACAAACAATTGAAAAGATATTCAAGTATTTCATGCATGACACATATACATATTCATCCCTCCTAGAATATTAACATCACATGAATATTGTCCCCCCAGTCCATACATATCATGTTATCACAAACACATAATCAAATATCACGCATTTAACAAATTCAACAAATGTATGTAATGCGCCTAGACACGACTCCTACATGCATGCGGTACCGACACCAACAACGTCTAGGCCGTCAACCCGTGATGCCAACAGCACATCACACCAACAACGTCTAGGTCGTCAACCCATGATGCCAACAACACATCATAATCACCTCAACTGGATATAAATATCCACAACTTATGAATGCATGAACATATGACACACTATGCACATGTTCAGAACAACAACTCACCATCATTGGATATAATATCTTATATCACCTTCACTTTGCATACATGCATTCACCAACAATATCACCATCAAAATTAGCATGTATGAATTCACCACCAACAATCAATATTTAACATGTTCAACAAACAACATAATGTAAACATGTTTATCACCAATTATTCATCAAATGATCATCACAAAAAACAAACACCTTTCATATATGCAAGCACTACAATTATCATCATCAAATTGCATATAAGAATTCAACCACATAATTCGATACATGCAATCACCACATCCAATTATCAACATTAAGCATGTATAAATTCACAATCAAAATCGACATTTAGCATGCATCATTCACACCAACAACCAACAACATGATTATCATGCCACAACTCATCAACATAAAGAAAGACATAAACACCGTCATTAAGTTCAACATCATTAACATGATTCATCAAAGTTAACATTTTCAAGGAAAATCACCATTCAAGACATTCAACCAAAACTAAGCAAACATAATCAAATGCCTCAACAAAACACATGCACTACTCACATATGTTCATAGTAGCTTGGGCATATGAGTATCCTAGGTCAATTCTAAGAATCACATGATTACGACAAGTTCGTATCATTTTACCACTTTCCAAGTTATCCGACAAAACAAAACAAACATGTTTGAAAGCCTCAACTAAGCATGTACACGAATCACATATGAGTGCAGTTGAGTATACATATGCGTTTCACCGGCCAATTGCGACTAAAATGCCAATTCGACAATTTTTCGGCTCAAAAACAAAGTTAACTATACACAAATGAAAACCAATTGTAAACCAAGGTAGAATCAAGCTATGACATTCTTAGAAGCTTATTTATGCATTGATTGAATAGGGTTAGGTGTTTGGAATCCATTGACATGCTGAAAAGTACACAAAAATACGAAAAACTAAGTTTCGGGAGACCCTTACACGGTTGTGTCACCTAGACACACGGTCGTGTCAACTCATCAGTACAACAAATTGCATTTTTACGTTTTCGCGCATAAAATCTTGTTTTCGAATCCGATTTTGATTCCGTTTTCGCCAATACATCCCTAACACTTAGACCATACAAACCACACTTGAAAACTTGACATTTCAACATTAAAACAACTTAATCAACCTCATCCCAAAATGACTTTTACTCAAGAACCCAATTTTTACAAAAGTTGCAAAATCAACACAACTCAATCACAACAACACTTTCATCAACACCCAAAGCATAAATTGATGAGAACATCATCACACAACAACAACTACATCATATAATCATGAATTCAACCACAATTCAACAACACAATATAACAATTCACCAATTTGAGCATAGTTCACAAAGTACCCATTTCCATATAACTTGAGCATGCAAATTCAACATTAACAACTCAATTATCATCAAATTCACATACCCAAACATAGCACTAACATAAGAGCACGAATTTCACCAATTAAATTCACAATAATCACTTTTCACAATTAAGCACTTTTGAATATAAGTAGAAAAGAAATTACAACTAAGAGATTATGATAGAACATTAGCCCCCTTACCTCAATTGAACACAAACCTAGCATTAGCTTCAATTTAGCTCCTTGAATCTCTACCCCTTTCTTGATCATCAAGCTCTTCTCTTCTTACCCTTTTTCTCTTCCTTTAACTCTTTCTCTCTCTACCTCTCTCTCTACCTCTCTCAAAAATTATGTGTAATGAATGTTAGAACCCTAATTTCTCTTATGACATGGGTTTAGAAAGGCTCTACCTTAATGGGCTTAACCCTCAAAATATCTTAATGGGTTCAAGACACTCATTAACTAACTCACAACGTCTTTACTCACTTACGGTTAAAAGTTATCGAATAATTACCGGCTCTTAACTAATTACCACAACCACACTAGTAACTTAGTAAAAATAATGGTTCTCACCTGAAATACTACAAATAATCCTCCTATGAAATTACTAATTTACCCTTGCTTACAAATGACCAAAATACCCCTGAGTCTAAAATGGCTATAATACCCTTCTAACATCGAATCCCACTAATCTCAACCAAAATACACACAGAGACAATTAATCACACACAAGCACAAATAAACACAAATAAAAAGCAATTAAAATAAATCTAACGAAAATCGGGTTGTTACAGTACCAAACAATTCTTATAAGTCTTCCTTCAACCATGCAGTCTCATACTGCATGGCCTCGGGATCCCTCTCATTCCGGTATTATTCAGTTCGTCTAAAAACTGTCGGGAGCCGCTCATTATCGTGCATTGTGCACCGGCAACCACTCCCCGTCTTCGTCAGCCTTGGGTGTCACACCTCTCACGTTATATTTAAATACAAGAGGATTCAAATTTAAGAAGAACAAAAAAAATCTTATTTTCCCCGTTGCTTACTGAATTTTAAATTGTAACAGAAAAATACTAGAGTTTAAATTACTATTTTACTAATTGTTATTGAATCTGGTTTGATATGCTAATAGTGTGGTGTCACTATCAATCAAATGTACCAAATTTGTCTTGGGATCAATAAACAAGACCTTAGCTCAAACAGTGTTATTTAGACACGCAATACGGGTCATATAAGCTAATAAGTTAAATAAAACTATTTTTGTTTTATGAGTTATAAATATGTGTTATAAGCTCAAAAATCGACTTTGTCAAACAACCTCTAAATATATGATGTTGATGTTGCATTGTGTGGGAAAAATATTTTTCTTACTCTAATCTCTTCTAACTTAACAAAGATTTCAAATTCAAACTAGAGTTTTAGATATATAGAAACGTTAAAATGGTTAAGGAGAATTTGCTCCGATTTAGGTGTCAAAATATTTGAGTGATGCAGTTACGTTAGGATTGTTTACACAAAAATAGTAGGCATGTGGTTATGAAATCATCTGCAATTGGGAATGAATAATGAAAAAAGAGCATTTATGGTACCATGACATCTCAACAAACATATGACTCCCCCATTTCTTACGGGAAAAATTATTTGAGTCGGTGATAGTGGCAGGCTACATATTATGATCCATAATGCTTTATTGCTTGTCATCCATAAATTTAAGAGACACATATCATCCATTAATAGTGCATACATCATCAATACAAGCATCAAGTTTTAAAGTGGCTTGACTTATAGTAAGCTTCAAATCATGTACATTTAAAGAATGTTGTGTGTTTCTAAAGTTATTATTAATAAGTGTACGTAAATTTGTTACTATAAAATTTTGAATGGCTTTTCTAGGAGGATAAAGCAAACTCTTGACTCTAGGGTTGAGTTATTTAACTTAGTCAAATAAAACTACAATATGATAAAGATCTCTCAAGGCAAAAGTAAAAGTAAAAGGTTTGATTATACTTTATAGATAATCATATGGACATACTCAATATGCTTCTGTCCAGCCCCTTGTTTGATACTTTAATTTAAAACTATGGGGGAAGCAAAAAAAGGTGAAAGGTATAATAAAAGGAACAATCTGTTTTTATAATAATAATGCATAGAGAGAACATAAAAAGTTAAAAACATCAAGAGAATATGATCTATCTTTACCCTACAATAAGTAAATAATGTATGTGTTGCCTCATTTCTTTTCATTTTGGAGAATGAAAGTAATTTGGAGATAAATAATTAATTAAAGATTTTACAAATTACATATAAAAATACTAATTGATACATCTAATAAATATATTTGCTAAAAAAACATCTAAATATATTTTACTATGGATAAAACTTATATAACAGTAAACAACGGTATTTAAAAGGGTGGAGTTTGCTAGGAGGATAAGCAAATGCAGCTTCTCATGCATTTGCTGGGGAAGCCACGTTTCTCGCTAGTCTCGTTGTTTATTTTAACATACTCAATTATATTGAATTTATTATTATTAATGAAATGTTATAAGCATGTTTATTAAAAAAATAATATGAAAAACCAGCTTTTTTTGAAGATAAAAAAGTCTTTTTCTGAAAAACAGTGAGAACGACACTTATATACTACATCTTGGGTTAGAATTTTTACTATATTTGAATCCAAACTATTATTAAATTAAATAAATATTTACAAGACTTTGTTTATGGGTGTTGGAGTGTTCACTTATTTTTTTTATAGAGGATTGTTAACTTGTCTAGCTATCTAATAGTGCATGTGTCTATTATCATTCTTTTTTAGCAAATATTATAACTTTTATTGTTAGTATAAGAATTAACTACAACCTGAAGTTGATATGAGAATATTAAAAAGAGAAATGGAAATCACAACCAACTTTATGATAAATAGTGGTGTGCAGTTAAATACTGCTCAATCATAAGGTTCCTGGTAAAAAGTTTATTATGTGCTGATCATATATCCACTAATAACCTATATGTGGGGTTGTACACACCACTTTTCCTAATTATTATTTTTTTTTAACAGATCTCAAAATGATTTTTTGTTCTTCTTTTTTCCTGTTCCTTAGTTGGCACACAATTGAATTCTTTTGATAAAGCAATGGAAACTCAAAGCAAAGAGGCGAGGTTTAAAATTCCTTATAAAAAATATGCTAATATATGTCTTTAATGTTACTTATAATCAAAGCCTTTTAATTTGTGACAAACCACCGTCACGGACATATCATACATAATTATGATTAACTTACCGGTGACTAACTCCCTCAAACACTATTGTTTCCTCCGGTCTCAAATATAAGAAAAGATTTCTTTTTTTAGGTTCATTGAGTAGTTAATGTATTTGGTCTGCATTGTAAAGCAGATACATTAATTATTCAATAAACCTAAAAAAATGAATCTTTTCTTATATTTGAGACCGAATGGAGCACTTCTTTTGGTTTAAAGTTGAGTCAAATACATTTTAACGTTTGCTTATATTTATCACAGCAGGAGTAGGAGATATGGAAATAGTCTAGCTCTTTGATCTCGTTTGCATTGAGCTTATTTTGAGCTTATGAAAAAGAGTGTATGTAAATAAATAAGTTTTTATCTTAATTTATAACTTCTCTATAACGAAAATTGTACCTTCGTAAACCGTTTTATCATAAACTACATTAACAAGCTTATAAATAATACATAAAAGCATATTTATTTGCATAAGCTCTAAAATAAGCTAATCCAAACAGGGCTTTAATCCAGCAAAATATGTTATTAATAATTCTATTAGGTTTGGATAGATAAACATGTTTAATTATTCTAGGTTGCTAAATTATTTGAATTTTTTAAAATAAAATAAAAAAAACTTTGTGATAATACCACCTATAAATTTAGAGTTTATAGGTCAAATTCAAACCCGAGTAAGAATATTTTCAACCTAACAACCTCTCAAAGTGTCAATGAGCTAGATTTGACCTACTATCTCAATTTTAATTTTTTTGCTAATACTATCAATATTGTACTGCCTTGCTACATTTGTCCCAGTCACGAAACTTCACCCATTTGTCCAAATAATAATCTGTCGAACGATAATTGCGTGAATACAAAGTGTGTATAATTCCACAAACAGTCACAAATATGGCAAGTTGCGTGACTTAGATGCTATCACCAATTTATTGATACCAAAAGAGGCATGAAGGAGATATATTTCATCAAACACACTTTGCGTAACCTATACTACACTATAAATTGGCACGATAATATTATTTTAAAATTTAACCATGGATTTACTCATATATTTCTTAACAATAAATAATCTCACTCATATATCTATGAATGTCCCGTAATCTCAACTCGATTGTTGATAATAACACAAAGAATTTGAATCCTAAATTCTCCACTTTTCCATACTTAAAAGTCTGTGAATCCAACCACGTACTAAATTACTTTAACAAAAAACAAACTATAGATTTACATTTTAACATTTATGTTATCTTAACCCTTTGTTTTCCAATAAAAAGGAATTTAGTAACATAAAAAAATCTAATGAAGTAATTCAAATAAATATTTATTTTAATTTTCTCTACATTTTTTTTATTTTGAATTTTAATTATTATTATAATAGAATCTACCATTTTTCAATAGATAAATTCATCCAAAAGATAATTAGATATTTTATCATCATGAAACTATAAGAGTTTAATTTAGCGGTAAAATGATGTATCTTGATTCTAGAGTACGAATTCGAATCATACTAGAAGATAAATATAAATTTCCTTATACGTGTTTTTAGTTTATACTCTTCTCTATCTTAGAATGAAACATCATTTCATTATGAGGTGTGTTATTTGAAGAATCATTTATATGACAATTTATGAGACAATCATAAATTTATAAAAAAATAAAATTACATATTATTACGAAAACCAAAGTAATAAAGAAAGGAAGTATAAACATAGTGTGAGTATGAAAGAGAAAGTTGTCACAAAATGATTGTATAAATATTATTTCTCTTCCGCCATCTTAATTTTTTCATGAAAAGTTGTGTTTTCATGATCAAAACCATTGTACCGCACACAATTGTACTCCGGCATCCTATCAGACAGGAAGAAAAAAAAACTTTGGATTCAACGATCATGCAGCTAAATGAACCGTGTTCAACATGAGATCCAAACACTGTCGAGATGGAGGATCAGGGGTTAGTGTGAACGTGATTGAAAGCTTGCATCTTTTATTTTTTTCAACCTAACTTTCTCTACCCACTTTTTTCTTTATTCTTTTGACTCTAAGTAAAGCTACATAAGTATCATTAAGTCTTTTTTTAAAAAAAGTATCATTAAGTTAATTTTTTACAAATAAGTATCGGATTCAAATGTGCAACATTGTGGTTAAAATGTCACATAACATTGTCCAACAAACACTTTTTTTTATTAAAGTGAGAAAGCCACGTGTCATGTTTTGATTGGACAATGTCATGTGACATTTCCTCCGCAAAGTCTCACAAATGAGATTCGATAAGTATCATTAAATTGATTATGTAAATGCAATTCAGTTGGTAGTTCTATAAACATTGTAATGTAAGGGTTATGATTTGAACTCTAAATTCTCCATTTCTCCGTACTTCTATATAGTCTGTGAATCTAACCACTATGTTTCTAAACTGAAGAAATAAAGTATCATTAAGTTGTACTAATAAAAAATTGATTTGAGTTCAATTTTGATGCAACGTTAACGAAACATATTGTCAATAATTTTAATTATCTAATGATTACGGTTTATTAAGAATCACACAATACAGGTATACCGAATGTCATGATCTAGGTTCGAATTCAAAAAGTTGTTGTTGTCTATCCGAATTACGGGTATAAAAAAAAAAAAAATTATTTGAAAAGTGAGCAGCCAAGAGAATGAGGTACAAAGTCCGGGCGCACTGGAGACTCAAAAGAAAGTGGCAACAGGCTACCCCACACAACAACATCAGTACTGATGAAGTGACCAAATTGTGTTATGTGTCATTAATGCAAACAAAATAACTTGGTTTGTGTGCTTAAATCTTAATCACATTCTTGTCTCTTTCATTATTATTATTACTACCATACCATCCACTAGCCAATAACTATTAACTAAGTGGTATGGCTATCATTGGTTTTTGAAATTTACATATTTTTTACTACTACTGCTTATTTTGCTTGTTTTTTAAAATTCCAAGTTATTCTGGTTTTGCTCTTTGTTTCTATTTTCATTCTTATGCAAATAGCAAAATGAGTTCTGAAGAAAATAAACATGTCGCTGAGGATCATGAACATGATGATGATGATACTTCTTGCAGAAGAACAGTTTCTCTTCCTGTTATTCACAAGGTACTTTGTTTCAACTTTTTTCTTTTTCTTAGCTTTGCTTTCATCTTCTCTTTGTTTTGGTTCTATTAGAGTGATATTTCTTCTTACTAAGGTTTTTTAAGGTTTGTGTTTTTTTGTGGCTATATTAGATATGTTCCACCAACACTTAATTAAACCAATGGTTATGCTTTTCTGGAATTTTGTTTTATAATAAATAGACCCTTTTGTTGGTTTTCAAATTTTAATATTATTTTGTAATTTGTTTTCCAAAAAAATTGGAGCTTGATCTTTTTTTGTTTACTCTACTTTGAATTGTGATGTTGAAAACCTTTTCAACTTTGTTTCAGCCACTGCCACTGATGTTTGATAACACATATCAGTTAGAATATCAAATTACTGAGCTAATATAAATGATCTCAAGCTGATATCTGTTACCAAACATCAATGGTTTGGTTTTCTGACAGTAAATTTGATTCTTTGATTTCTAATTAATTTGGTAAATGTGTCATCATGCAGATATTTAATGTATAAGATTATATTTTTTGCATTGTTCTATTAGTCATTACATAAAAATAAAAATAAAAAATTTAAAAAATACCATGTCAAAAACTTTAGTACTTTGTTTGTGAAGAGGGATGGGAGAATCTGCTTTTTAAGAAACGAGTAGTGATATATGTACAACAATTTGTGACAACTTTGATGACAACTTTCATATTTTCTTTTCTCATTGGTCCAAAACAATAGAGAGAGAGAGAAATGAAGAGAGAGAATAAGAATATAATGTGAGTATGAGAAAGAAAGTTGTCAAAAAATTGTAATAAAGTGGTTGTACAACTATCATTTCTCTTAAGAAACAGATAAAATTACTAGGCCACTTTTAATCAGTTCAATTGTATTGTAGTTTTGTGAATTTCGAGTAAATAGTCATTTTAGTCTATGAATGTGAGAGTGATTATGAAAATTAGACAATCATAATTGAATACTTCTTCTATTAGTCAATTTCGTTCTCGTAGGTTTGGTTATAAGATGTGTCTTTTATTAGTTACAAGGCCGGTGAAATTACTAACAAAACACACACTCAGTGATGATATTGTAATTTTGATACATTCAAGAACTATAGCAAAAACGCCTCACATTTAGTGACCAAAATGACGGTTTACTCAGTGAATTTTAAGATAACTCTAGGAAAATAGGCTACTATGATTTTTTTATGAAGCTCAAATATATTTCATTGCTTGCATCACTTATTGTGTCCATTTCAATTTGTATTTATAGGATGATGATGATTCAATGGGTATAACTGAAGAAACATCACATGTTCCTCCCAGGAAGAAACAAAATCTTCTCCTAGAAATACCATCAAGAACACCAGAAGAGTGTTCAGAAGATTTTGTTGCAATCAAAATGCCAATGACACCAAGTCCTACTCCAACTCCTACTCCCAAGAGAGTGAATTTTCTTATGACTTCTCGCTCGGTTGATGCTCCGACAAATAATTCTCCTGGATCTGCAACACCAAAAGGCAAATCATCTATAAGAAAGATGCTGCCAAAATTGAGTTTCAGGTATAGGACACCGGCAGATATTGAAAAGGCGAATACACCAACTCGGGAAGTTTCCTCTTCCAGCACTCGAGAAAAGCCTTTAATATCAAGATCATTGTCACTTGGTAAAATATTTACTCCTAGGATGAAAAGAACTTCATCATTGCCATTAGGAGAAATTGGACATTCAAACCCTGAATCTACTCATGGTGGAAATGGAAGTGTTGGTGGTCCTCTGAGTGTATGATTTTAAGCATTGCTTTCAACTTATCTTATAAAAATAACAATGTTACCATCATTTTAACTTGTTGGTTTCTTTTGCAGAAAAAAGAGACTCGGCGAAAGATAGCGCGTTCTCTTTCAATGCCTGCCAACAACAACAAGGACAAAAGTATAAGGAGGATGGATTCGTTTTTTCGCGTTGTTCCTTCTACTCCTCGAATAAAAGAAGGAAATGAATTGTTGAACACGTCCCCGCCAAAGGATGCTGGTATAGTCAATATATATGTCATTACTAACACTTGCCTCTGCATTCATGAAAAATGGAAGAATTTTATTTTCAAATGTTTTTTTGGTTCAGAAATCGAAGATGATGATGATGATGGTGAAGATATACCTGAAGAAGAGGCGGTGTGTAGAATCTGTCTGGTTGAATTATGTGAAGGAGGTGAGACCTTCAAGTTGGAATGTAGCTGTAAAGGTGAACTTGCTTTGGCTCACAAAGAATGTGCTATTAAATGGTTTAGTATAAAGGGCAACAAGACATGTGATGTCTGCAAAAACGAGGTTACAAACCTTCCTGTCACTCTATTACGAATCCAGAGTGTTCGAAATCGGAATGGTGGATTAAGTCGAGCTCAGCTTGAAGATGTAAACGGGTACAGGCATGTCGACTTTTGTTTCAGAAAAGTATATACTAGTTTTGTATGATAAAGATGGATTTGGCTTGTGTGCTGTGTAACTGCACGCAATCAGCCACATCTGGATCGTCTGATCAGACTTCAAGTTTGGTATTTTAGATTTTAGACCGTCTGATCCAGATATGGCCGCACACATCCCAAATCCAATAAAGATCTATTCTGATTTCCAATGAATGAGTGAGCTATGCCTATATGCTTCGATTAGGAGTTCATGGATATCATAAAATCTTCAAGAATCATGAACCATTTTATCTGTCTGCTCAATTTTATAGGGTTTGGCAGGAAGTTCCAGTGCTTGTCATTGTTAGCATGTTGGCCTATTTTTGTTTTCTTGAGCAACTGTTGGTAAGAAAAACAATTCTCTAACAATGAACTGTCAAATTTTGAAATTTTCTTAATAATTTTCTGAGAAGTCTAGTACAAAAAATAGCTTCTTCTTTTCTTAAAAATCTCTAAATTATTAAATACTAAAGTGGCTTCTGATTTTCTCTTTTTTGTAGGTGACAAAAATGGGAACTGGTGCAATTGCCATATCTCTTCCATTTTCATGTGTATTAGGTCTGCTCTCCTCCATGACATCTTCAACCATGGGTAGGTTTGCAACACATTGATAAATATTATCAATATACTTTTTTAGAGAACTCGTCATCCAAGTTATCAGTATCTTACGATACATGCAAGTTGTATCTCGATTCAATAGTAAATTGAATCTAATCGATACATGTGATTATACTTAATCTTGCTGATTTCAATATTTTCATGATGCTAATGCTAAGTTGAGTTTCACTCATTTATGCCACAACACTGACATTATTTTGTTTAACTTTGTGTCCAGTGATGAGCAGGTTCATATGGATTTATGCATCCTTCCAGTTTGCTCTGGTGGTTCTCTTCGCGCATATATTTTACTCCTTGGTAACCGCTTTCTACGCAAACTATATTCTTATTACCTATACTTTTCATTTGAGAAAAAGATTGATAATGCTCATCTTCAATCCTAATTCAATCCTACGAATCCCGATTCATTCTAATGAATGAGTATCTAAACTTACATCTAACTTTCACTAGAGAAAAAGCCCTACAAAGCATTAGAATCCTGATTTCTGATTTTTTATGATATCTGTCACTTCCAGGTTCATGTGCAAGCAGTTCTGTCAATCCTTCTTGCAACATTTGCTGGTTTTGGTGTAGTAATGAGTGGAAGTTCAATGCTTGTGGAGTTTTTCAGATGGAGAAGGAGATGGCAGGCTTCATTAGAGCAACAACATGGCCCTCTACCGATGACACAAGCAGGACAACAGCCTCTAACTGTAACCACGCCACGTTCAGGCCAATCCAACCACAATCAATCTATAGTGCAAAATCAACTAGACTCAAGTCAAAGCTGAACTAATATTTGTGTGCTTCTCATGACAAAGCTAGTGGCTTCTGAACTTATTGTGTATAGGGTAGGGAATTTAACTTATATCACACATCTATATGGGACTTCATTGTACAGCTTATGAATATAGCTTCTCTTGCTATGGAATTTCTGTTTGCTTATTTGTACTGATCTATAAAGCACGAATACAGACACGGACACTAGACAAGCCACTGACACGCCGACACCGCAAATAATTTGTGAAAATCACATAATTCAGTGAAATTATGTGTCGGTGTCGGACGTGACACGTGTCCGACATCAGGACACGTCTAATCTGAGGATTGTTTGTGCTTCGTAGGTACTGATGGATATTTCAGCACATGAAAACCAGAAGGGTTTTTGGCTTTCTTTTTTGTAGGCTTGGGTGAGACAATGATTTTGCTTTAGGTCAAAGTGAGAGTGAAGGGTTGAGGAAATGTGTTTGTTAGGTTGTGTTAGAGTTTGATCATTGATGAGCATTGCCAAATGCAATATGTAGTTACTTTACTTGCCATGGAGATGTATTTCCTTCTATTTTCTAGGACTAGAGCAGATTTTCCACATCTTCGATTTGGAGTGCTGCTTATGGAGGAAATACTGCAAATTATAACATGTTACAATTTAATTATTCCAATCTAGCAAATCTATCAATTGTTAGTTTTACTACTTCACTTTTCAGCAAAGTTTAATGTGTATCATGTGATGATAATAATAATAACTTGTGATAATTATACTGCCTGTGATTGATCAAACACTTGTCATTTAATCATGGACACTTGAGATTGAAGGTGTTTTCGTGTTTAATAGCGATATGTTACCAACAAATGTAATTGTAATCAATCACTTATATTTTCTTAACCCTCGTTTAGTTATACGATGAGATTTCCATGTTTGGTTAGAATCTTGCATTCATAGTGAAGCTACAAATACTAGCTTCTCAAAATCATTGCAAAAACGCGGTGAAGAAAAGCAAAACCAAACACGCTATAATATTATTACAAGTGTTTGCTTGTCAGTATCGTATTTGGTGTTGTTTTGTGCTGCGTTTCATTGATGACAAGACCAATGCCCAACTTATGTGACACATAGAATTTGCTATATTATATCACCAAGATAAAGAAGATTGCTTTTTATTCAAGCTGACACTGAATTGTGCTGTAAACTTTATCTGCTATGCTTTTCCCTTTATGTTGGGGAGAATAAAAAATTCGTGTCTGCAATCCATAGTGACAAATTGGTTCGTTTTTGGTTACACGAATGAATGTGGACCAGAAAAGCAGAATATGATAAGTTTCTTTGAATTAAAATAATTGCTTTAAGCATATTTTCTGCCACTGCTGTAAGCATTTGTTGTGCTTTATGTGTAGTACTAGTGTATACTATATTTGGAAGATAGGAGAGGGAAAAGGAGGGGATCAAATTCCCTATAAACTGCTCCTCTTCAAAATGGGAGGATTTGTAGTGAAGAGAAGATTGGTTTTATATTTTGATTTAAATGTCTTTTTATTTAATTGATTGATATTAAATATGATAAAGGCGTAAAATGTAATTTTATCATTTTCTTTTAAAAATTAAAATTTCTTCCCACTCTTTGATGAACCAAATAAATTTAAAATAATCTTTCAAAAAAAATAATTAAAACCTCTTCTCTCTATGAACCAAACACAACACTTTTTAAAATTCTTTCATCTCACTGTTGAATCAAAGATCTATTTCGATAGTGTTCCAATAAAAAAATCAAAGAATGACTTAATTTAATATTAATATATACTTCCTCCGATCTTATTTAAAAGAGAAAATTAATTTTTTTAGATACATTGAATAATGTATGTATCTAGTTAAGAACATAAACCGAATACTTCAATTATTTAATGTATCTAGATACATTGAATAATGTATGTATCTAGTTAAGAACCTAAACTAAATACTTAAATTATTTAATATATCTAAAAAGTAAATTGTTTCTTATAAATAGAACCAGGGAGTACCTTTTAGGTTAAGTTATAATTTTTTTTAGGAGAGGTTAAGTTATATTTTTATGATTGAAAAGTTAATCAATATTATTAGCAGTCAAACCTAGAGTACAAATTTTTTTTTTTACGAGCAAATGTTAGTGATTAAGTTAATTTTCCAGATCAATTTAGGAATCTTTTCCTTAAAACTCCTTCAATAGTTTTTTTTGAGAAGTAAAACTCCTTCAATAATATTCTTCTTATTGCATGGGTTAGCATCTGAAAATAAATGAATGATTTTTACCATTCTGATATAAAACCAAAACAAAAAAACCGGTTAAATGGTGTATATTATCGTCATTTGAGCGAATTTTGGTTTATCCTTATAAAAAATAACTTTGAATTTAATTTGAAGATTGATTTATTACAACAAATTTCAAAATTAAGGTATTTTCGCTCTTAGTAATTTGAACAAATTTTGGATATTAATATCATCTATTTTATACCTTTAAAATCCGTTCAAAATTAAAATCTTTATATTTCTCATTAAAAAAAAAGTTAGAATTCAAAGTTTTTTATAGAGTAATTAAAAATCCGCCCAATCCTGATGAGCTTAGCTCACTTGATAATGATGATGCATAATTTAAGGTTCGAACATCAAATACCTCACGTATTCACTAGGTGAATTTTTTTAGTCGCTATGCTAACTAACAAAAAGAAAACACGGGCAAACATGAATTTTAAAAAACTCAACCAATGGTATCAACTTATCTTGGCAATTGATTATCATTAATCACACATTATTGGATACGTTATGGTGTACGGATGTGTAGGTGAAAAACATGCTTGTGTAGATTTGAGTGAGGTTCCACCACTTGTGGGATTAGGAGTCGGACCTTTTCACCGTAGGACATGCAGCCCTAAAAGTTGCGTCAAGCAAAGTGACCAAACATGAGAAAGCGTGTTCTGACAATCAACATGCTTTTATACCATTTGCTTTTGACACTTTCGGTTTCCTAGTACTAGAGGCTGTTGACCTTCTACAAGAGTTCAACCTTCTATTCAAGTGTAAATAATGGTTCATATATTGTTTTCCTCAAATTTGAATACTAGTGTCAATCACTCCATTAAAAACCTCCTAGAAAAGAAATCATTGATACTACTAAAGCAATTAAATTTTCTTCCTCCTTCATCAACTCAACAGAATTTCAATTCTAGAGTAAATTACAGGTTTAAAGTATTCGTAATCCTAATCCTAATCCTAATCCTAATCCATCCTTGACTTAACTATTTTTCTTCCCTTACTACTTCATATCTGGCATTTGATTTTTGCTTATTAAGTATATTTCATACGTACGGCCCTTTTTATCCCTCTAATAATAATTTCTAAAACACCGAATTTATCCGAAACATTAAACAACCCAAATCAGGAAAAGCACAAGGCAGTGATGAACGTATCCTCCTCCATAGTCAACACTTCCTTCTTACGAGGTGCACTTTAGTCACACTCACACAACCACTGTCAGTCTCTTCTTCTCCTTCTCTTTCTTTTCAACATTTTATCAAACACTTGGCGTGTCATTCCAAATTCCTCATATTCTTACTTTATTTACATATACCCACTTTAATATCATGCTTAAAAATCCTTCCTTTCATGATATTCAACAACAAAAATGTTCAATTTTTATATGGGTCGTTGTTAATTCTTCATATTGGTAATTGTATTTCAGGGGTGTGTAGGTTGGCCTGTGTTCGACGTTTGCCACAGAATCAAAGGATTAGAAGGGGTTTCTCCAAAAACATGGCTTGGAGTATGGAAAGATGTGACTTGGGTCTTGATGTTAAGACTGGTGTGGTTCATCCTGCAACAGATGCTTATGCTGCAGAGGCAGTTGAAGCTTTGAAAGCTGGGAAGGTCATTGCAGTTCCCACTGATACACTATATGGATTTGCTTGTGATGCTTGGTATGTATGTTATTTTAATTTGTGCTTAAAATCGATTGCCTGTATAGCATTGAAATTGTTTATAAAATCCTATTATATATGCATTTTATAAACACAATATGATTAAAATTGATAAGAAAACATATAGCTATCAACTTTGTTGCACCAACACCTCTGATTGAAGACGTGTCCGGCACTGACACTTGTGATTACAATTGAAATATGTCATTTTCTCAAAAATTTATGGGTGTTGACGCGTCTGGTGTCCTTGTTCCATATCCTATCAAGCACCTAAAATAACTATATATAATAACTAATGTGTAATCATCCTTCTGAACCTGGATTCGTTAAATTGTATTACTGTGAGATAAAGCTATGCAAAGTTACATTACTTGCTGCTGGAATAGTAATGTGTGATATAGGGCAGAAGATAAGCTACGCAAAGTTACATTACTTGCTGCTGGTATAGTTTTGATGTAGACTGCTATTGGACACCAACAAGCATTAACCTAAAGACTTCTCAAATTTAGTTTTTATTTAAAAGTTCTGCAGCACCATGTAGGAAGAGTTGGGGAAATCAATTGCTGAGCCATCTGCCGATTTTGTTAACAAACCTTTCAATAGCATCAGTGTATACAAGAGAAAATGTTTGCTGTTAAAAAGATGATTTTATGGTGTAGTTAGGAATCTCTTTAAACTAACGTTTTTCCTTGACCGAGGTTAAGTGAATCCAAACTTAGCCACACATTTTAAGCAACTCTGCTCAATAAACAGGGGCTTTGAAATAATGGCACTAAGACAGTTATATACCGGAACTTTGCGTGTTTTATCCTTTGGGATGTAAGGATATAAAGGTCAATGGAGGCTTTCATATGATTTTTTTCCCCTGCATTTTTCAAGACTTATCTGAAAGTCAATTGTTTATTAAACCATTTAGGATGGTTTAGGATGAATATACTATTTTCCAGCAAACTATCAACCAAGTGATTTGCAAAATAAATTTCAGTAATTGAATATAAAGCGAGTCTCACTTGAATGTGATTAACCAGTACTTTTAAAATCTCATTTGCACTGCATAGTCTCCATATATTTAGACCTATTGTGATTCAATTGCTTTCTGAAGGATTAATAATTGCTTGTTACCTTTGGAACATGTTGGCAGCTCATTGGAAGCAGTTAACAGGATTTATGAGATTAAAGGTCGTAAACATACAAGCCCACTAGCTATTTGTGTTGGTGATGTACCAGACATAAATCGCTTTGCCCTCACTGATCATTTACCTCATGGTCTGCTTGATTCCCTGCTACCAGGGCCTGTCACAGTTGTACTAAGACGAGGTTTGTATGCCATATATTGTTTTTGTGTGGGAGTGTAACGGAAAATGAATTTAGGGAAAGCATGTAGAAAGCATATATTTTATTCAATTGATTCACAAAACTTGTTTAAAGCAACAATAGTCCTATTTCTTCAATCCCTTTGTACAGCATTTCTTCTGTGAACCTTTGATTTTATTGTAAAGATCCTGTGCAATATATGATTGTATGCTTGAATGTTACAGGTGAGTCAAGTGCTCTTGAACGATCTCTGAACCCAGGATTCGATAGTATAGGAGTTAGAGTGCCAGATTGTAATTTCATTCGGCTCATTGCCCGTGGTTCAGAAACTGCCTTGGCCCTTACCAGTGCAAACCTAAGTGGACAACCAAGTAGTGTTTGCATCAAAGATTTTGAAAAACTATGGGAGCACTGTGCTTCTGTTTATGATGGTGGTTTGCTTCCATCCGGTCGTGCAGGTTCAACTGTTGTGGATCTCAGTACACCATACAAATACAAGATACTTAGACCTGGAAGGTAACCTCTCGACGCTTAATTTTGCTGCATTGTTTAAAGAATGAACTATACTGATATGTCTGATGCAGATGCTAAAATATGTTTCTTTTACATAATCTTCTTATATCTATATAGGATGGTGGTAGTTGTGGGATTTTGATGTTCTAATATTTCACCATGGATATATCTAAAAATGAATGGTACTAGATTCATCTCTCACTTAGGGTACCTTATCTGTGCGAAATGCATATGAAACACGGTCATCATAATTTTGAAGCCTTTGAAATAATTATGGAGCAAACAACCATTTTAGTCACTATGGTCCCTAAATGTATTGAAATTGCAAACACGTCCCTGGTTCCTCTTTTGCTAGTAATTATATGGATTAAATTGATAAACGAAAACCGCATTCAAGGATTAAATTGACTACCTAAAATCAGACTCGATGACTAAAATGACTAATAAAAGAGACATGTGTGGATGTGTTTGCAATTTCGATGCATTCGAGGACTATAATGACAATGCCTCACACATTCAGGACCAAAGTGGTTGTTTACCTTTTTGGGTCCTAACTACATTTGTGCCGTAGGATAGACAATTGAGGTTACATGTTTGGAAGAAACTAGTTTTTGGATTATAATTTACATTTGATATTTTACAAATGAATTTTGTGTTTCATAAAAATGCATTGATTGTGTGCTTGTTCGCCTTCTATTTGTAGCGCAAAGGAAGAGACAGTTGCCATCTTGGAGAAGCATGCTTTTGTTGAGGAAGTGTGATTACTTAAATTAGTTGTGATTCTTGTGATCCATTTGCAGTGCCACGTTCTAGGCGTAATTTTTTCGCTTACAAAAATCAATTCTTTTGCTTGGACATGAGAGAAAATATCTCCAAGCTAATTTCTTTCCATGAAATGTGTATAAGTTATGCCACAAGATCTTTGGGGGTGCATAAACCTACATTTGACAATGTTCGAAACAGACACATGCATGAGTTGCACTAAGCTTTGTGTCATGTGTTTTAAAAGCTCATTATATTATTCTGTAATAGTGAAATTAGGTTTTTTGAGAACCTAACATGTTACTAAGTGATAATTATCTTTTTTATCTTTGGTAAAAGCGCATTATGAATTAGTGGACTACTGCTGTGTTTGTTGTGACATCTTAGGCACATAAGGAAACCAAAGGATTTGTATGCTTTATCATGTTACTTGTGCATCATGAATTATGTTACTTGTTTGTCAAAAATTTACTTTTGATAGAGTCCATCTCATCACTATATGATTAAAGAAGCATGTTACTTGTTTAATAGTTTTTTAAATATCAGACGTTATTTTCTATCTTTAGAAAGAAACAAAATTATATTATAACTTTTTGTAAAGCTGATTTGATTATAATGACTTTAAACATTAATTTTGTTTTCAACTAGTGAAGCTGTCAACTAGTGTTTGCTACTCATCTCCTTTTGTTTGAAAAACCATCTTCCTTCTTTAATGCACAATTTTCATATAAATTTTTGTTTTGTTTTGTTTAAGCTAAAGTATTACCCGCACACAATTGTAAAAACTAATCACTTGAAGTTATGATCAAATAATTAAGGGATTATATGTATCTCTTGTGCTGCATTTTTTAAATTGACAAATAGAACAACAGTATACGTACATAGTTTAACGCATGAAGAAAGTGTCATCTCAATCCTGTGGCAGAACCTAATTTTGTCTTCAAGAAAGTACACAAGCACAAGGTAAGGGAAGAAATAACTTGTCTTCAAAAGGACAGTTCGTTTGATTGGCCAATGATCACTGTCATGTTATGCTGTATAGTGTATATCTTTAATGTGGTCATAAAGTTTGATTTTGAATCTTGTAAAATTGATTTTAATTAAAAGTGAGTTAAATGAAAAGATTATATTTGATACACGTAAAAATGAGTGTTGAAATAGATTTAAGTTTAAAAATCATGTTCAAAGTAATAAATCATAATTTCAAATTAGAACAAAATTTAAAGGTAAAATCAATTCTTTTTAGAAGCAGTGTAAGGAATTTAATTTCAACACAACTACGAAATAAAGCTGGGTCACTAGACTCTGCAAGCAACTGCATTATGGATACAGACCAACCAGAGAGGCAGAGAGTAGAGAGTGCTTTGCTTTGCCCCTTTGTATTAATGACCACGTGTAACTTGAACAATGACAATCACATGCATGTTTAAATTCAATTTTGGAAGAGAAAAAACTTAGGATAGTGTTAACTTGTGCCCATATGTTAAGAAATTTAAAAGAAGAAATATTTCTTAAAATTTTGTGCATTCAACTCATTAAAAAATTAAAGATTAAATATAATGCACACATTCTAATGAATTATTTCTATATTTATTTCATTAACTTGTGTCTTAAGGCCACACGTTAATATTTTCCGAAAAGTAATTATCTAAACATACAAGTAATTAATTTTGACATTTTTCAATTTTGACAATCACATGCAACCCATGAATTATTTGAGGGACAGACTTAAAGGGTTTACATATATAGCTGACCAGCTCTGAGTTTGTAGGGGAGGTTCAATTCGAGTCAAAATCTTTTTAATTTATTAGTCTCTTTATTTTTTCTATTTGGAGAAATAAAAATACAAAAAAATTTAAAATAATTAATAATAGTAAGATCCATTACATTTCTTGTTTTTATCCATCTCTCACCAAATTGCACTACTAATTTACTTTTAGTAAATGGAGAGATCTTAAGTTGTTCAATTGCTTAGCATACTGTTGGTGGTGTAGTTCATGCATCTATTTTGTGACATTACAGATGATTTATCATTTCTGTTGAATTTTTATATTTGAATACTATATTAATTTGAATTATGTTTGGAAAAAAATTGGATTACTTTGCCAATTTTTAAATAGAATCAGTTTTTCTTTTTTTTAGAAAGTTAAATACATGTGAGACTTTTTTTTTACAAGAATTAATGCAATGAGATTACTATGTGGTAAAATAATCATCTCACATTAAATATCATTGTGTTTCTTTCTAAAAATAAAAATTAAATATCATTGTGTGACATTTGACTTTTTTGGTGTGGATGTGACATTTGACTTCTAATAAAATTCAAATTAATTTTTCCTTAAAAAAAATAAATTTAATTAATTTCATCTCAAAGTTATTTATTACAAGTTAATGGTAGATATCCTTTTAAAAAAAAAGTTAATGGTAGATATATATAATCTTGAACAAAGTGCTCTAAAAATATTTATTAACATTTTCTTAATTAAGATTTTTTTAAGACCTAATTAAGAATTTATTATTTAAAAGAATACAATATTCTAATTTTTAATACATTGAAAGCACAAAATTTTATAAATTTTTTTGGTTTAATAGAATGTCTCACGCTCATTAGCATTTCTCTAACTTAGTCCTCGTGAGCTTAACTCAGTTGGTAGATAATATACTCAAGGTCCATGGTTCGAACCCCGGCCACCACCAAAAAAGCATTTCTCTAACTTTTTTAAAAATAAATTGCTCGAATAATAACTTATACACGAACCGTTGATTAAATGAATCAGTAATTTCGCATGGAAATGATTATTTAATCAACATGAATGGAATAAATTCAAAGCATTTACAATGGTTAAATTAAAATACTCCATCAAAATACAGTGCACAGTGATAAGGGATCAATGACTATAGTTGACTACAATGGATAAATTTTAAAAATCTTCAAAATGTATCCAAATCATTAACAGATTATTGCAAAAAAATCAATAGTAATCATAATCAAAAATCTAGCACAGTATACGAATGAATGCTAATTACTTCTAATAAATTGTATAATCTTTGACATAAACTCATACATTCAATCAAATCGAATCTTTTACAGAAGTTCTCTTCTTGCTGTGTATCCATACTCAGATCTCTGAATATTCTGTCTACGCTTCTTCACCACCATCGCTCCCAATGCAACCACACCAACCGCCGCAATCACTCCAACCGCTATTCCCGCTTTCTTGCCAGAACTCATTCCACCGCCGGACGATTTTCCTTCTTCGCCGATGCCGGTGTGGCTAATTGCGTTGTTATCCGCCGCTTCATCCGGAGATGGCGCTGGTGATGGTGTAGGTGAAGGCGAAGGCGAAGAAGAAGGAGAATTATCTGGTGAAGGTGCTGGTGGTGAATCGGAATGAGGAGAGGGAGTTGGAGTTGGTGTTGGCGCTGGAGGTGAAGTTGCCGGAGAAGGAGTCGGGGAAGGAGAATTTACCGATGAATTCGTCGCCGGCGACGGCGACGGCGACGGAGCAGGAGAATCAGCGGATGAAGCGATGTTGACTAAGAAAGAAAGAAGAAGAAAAACAAGAGAGAATCTTGCAATTGCAACAGACGCCATTGATGAGATTGAATTTGAAAATTGAATGGTTGGATCTGAAATTGAGATGAAGAAAACGGTTACGAATGAAGTTGGATCTGAAAAAATGGTGGTGATAAGAGAGAAATGAAAGGTGGTGGGGTTTTATATAGGGTGAAGAATTCGATATGAGGATGAAATGGATGGTGGTGATTGGTTGTGAAGTGACGCGGATGTGTGACACGTGGATTGTTTTGTGTGAAATTTGGAAAGTAAACGTAGTTTTGCGGAAAGTTGGAAGTTTCGTGAATGATGAGAGAGTGAACGTGAAGTTGGAAATGGGACGCACTTGTGTTTGTGTGTGTAGCTTGACACAGCTGTGACTGATTAATTATCGTTTATGGACTGTGGTTGATACTTTGATAGCCATGTTCCAATTATGAATATTTACATTTAAGTTATTCATCTCAGATACATCAAAAGAAGAAAAAAATATGCTACTAATGTTAATCAATATTCACATTTAAGCCAATGAGTGGTTTAAATTATTTTCGGGGAATCTAGCTATGTTACTAAGGAAATGTTAACCCGTGCACAAGGAACACCGGTTAAAGAATTACAAAATGAAATGTTTTTTGAAAATTGTGTATTTTACTTTTTGAAATTTTAAAAAGTATTGCTTTTAATATTGACTTTGTTTTTTCTTTCTACTTTTAGTTGCTTAATTAGTGCTCCGGGGGCACCGATTAACATGACTTATGTTACTAATTACTCCCTCTAAACACGTTTACAAGTAAAAAAAACAACTTTTTAGATTGATTGAATAACTAATATATATGGTCTATATAAAAGTTGGATACATTAGTTATTCAATGTATCTAAAAAGTTGTTGTTTACTTATAAATGTGACTGAATGGAGTGCTTTCGGGTATCTGTTCATTGGAGTGGATCATCTCCAAAAATGTTTCTCTTGATTATTGGTATTAGTTGTTGAACGATGCTTTTGGGTTTGACACTCCTCCTTTAACAGTGCGTTTGTCGTTTTCTAGACTCATGTCCACGAGCGGAGGGACTAGCGTGGCCAAGGGAGGCCATGATCCCGGCCAATTTTCTTATAATATTTTTTATACTACTAGTATATTGCTATTTATGTTGTTATTTCACTAGAAATGTCAATGTGGTCTCTCCATCATTAGCATTTTCATTTGAAGTCTTATATTATATGCATAACTGAATTTAATTTTTCTATGTTCTTCCAATATCAACTTCAAATGCAGCTTAAATTTCTCATATATGTAGTATATTTGAACTTTTTTTGTTTAACTAGAGTATACTTTTTAAACTTGGTCCCCATTATTTAATTTCTGACCCCGCCATGCTCAAGTCCTTCTTTGTATAAAAAAATTATTTAGATTTGTAAAATAAATACCGTCAAACTATTCAAGTAAACGAACAATATTCCTCAACAAAAAAAAAACGTAAATGAACAATAGATAGTGTTGGTTCATTTACTTGATTAGTTTTCGTTTCGGATTATGTCAAGGTTTAATTCACAAAGGTCCATAGCCCAAGTACAAAAACGATTGTTTTCTCATGACAATTAAATGGTGGTTTGTGACTCGTGTCGAGATCAAAGCAACCTTCTAACCATCTTTAAACCTCACGTTCTCTACACCTCATCTATAAAAAAAGTATTCAACTATTGACAAAACGTGCACTCTGTATTCTAATCAAGCCATTAAGGTCGTGATCTTAGGCCTCATATTTTTCTCAAATTTTTACTATCTAGACTTATACAATTGGCTGACCAAATCATTAATTACTTAAAAGATGTGAGACAATAGTAATTACCATGTATTCCTCTCAAAAAATAGTAATTACCATGCAAAATTTTAAATTGTACTATCATTATCAAATATCAGATAAAGAAAGAAGATAGAAATAGATAATGAAACTGTCTCTCACGTTACTCACCTCTTTTTCTATGCCTTTTATTTAGGATGCCATTACTTCATGAATAAACCCTTGCTCTATTTTTGGAATGTGCAATCATAAAACAACTGTGTACCACAGTCGCCAAATAAAATTATTTGATTAGATTTTCCTACACGGAAGAAAATCATATATTATATTTTATAAAAAGTAGATACAGTAAAAGATGGTGTAACATGATAGAATAGGCTAGATTGAAATATCATTAATCAATTGAATTCTTCTTATGAATGAGCTCCACGAAAAGATTAATTACTTAGAAGAACATGAATTCGATTTCTGTGAAGAAGAGTTTTTTTTATCAGAGACATTACTTACCTCTTAACTGAATTTCAGATTAACAGAATCATCTTTCCTTAATAACCGTGAAATATAAATGTTGTAGTGAAAGAATTGATAACCATATTGACGAAGTACGATTCAATTCAACATTTTATTCATTTGGGTTTGATTGTGTCGTAGCTCTATAATTCGGATTAGGTTTATCGTTGGATGAACTGCATTGCTGATATTGATCCCAAAAAAAAAACGGTGGGTACCGCTAGTCCGTGAACAGCCAACCATCGTACTGTAAAAATGGGATAGGTCCTATCTATGGTCATTGGAGCCTCCTAAAAAGATCTACTGAGCTCAACCTTATAATATGGATGCCAATATTTTACTTTGCGTTCCTGTGCTTGTTACTTCTTCCTTTCTTTTATGTATCTTATCTAGTAAAGTAATGGTAATAGTTATTTTATTTTTAATTTCAACATCCCTAGTCTAGTGTAGCACAACTTCCTGTGAATAAAAAATGTGTAGTATGAATGCACAGGTGGTGTCTTTGTATGACTGGTCTTTATTGCATAATCAAGGCATGCCCATATCTATTTAAAAAACACTAAATCAATCTTAATATAAGTGTTCCAATCAGTTTTTCTGGAATTTGAAACAAAACTGAAATAGTATTCCAGTTTACAGAACGTGCATCAGAAATATTGAACTAAATTATTCGAAAAAAAATCAAACTGAAAAACTTTTTATTACTTACGTGCTGGAATGTCACATGGGGGTTGAATTCGGAAAAGTTAAAAGTGATAGTGAAAAATGTGGTTGCAAAAAGTTAAATGGTAAAACGGATCAAATATATATTTTTAATGATTTGTAGGAGTCCAAGTGTACGTTGACCGAGTTAAAATTGGTTTAGGGGACTAAAATTGTTAGAGGGAAAAAACTTAAGGAGTAATTTTGTAGTTTTTTTTTTATGGGTCAAAATCGCAACTTCATAAAACTTAGAGGCCAAAATAAAACTACTATTAAGTCTTCTTATATTACATGTGTAGCATATATTGCTATTGGTTGAAATAATTAAGGACAATACGTACATTATTATCAGATTTAGTGATTAAGCAACAACTAATTAGCATCATGATAGATCAATTAATACATGTAAACTTTTATGGTACAATCAACCACCATTCTAATTTGAGCTAATCAAAACTTATCTTTCCATTTTATGAACTAGAAACATTTTATTTTGCTTGCAAAATTAGATAATCAAAGTAAACTATCATATCACCTTACCCTTAGGGCAGTACTCTTACTCTATGATAGATTCGATTGAAATTGAAATGAAATTAGGGTTTAGAAAAGAGTTTTTTTTTTGTAAGAAAATGAATTTTTATGTGAGAAGTGATATGATTAATTGAGATGTAATGATTCGATTCAGTTAATTGAGTTTGGTTCGATTTAGCTAACCGTTCGCTTTAGTTAATAAACTGTTTTTTAAGATAAATGTTAGTTCAGTTAATTTTAGTTTGGTTGGGTTCGTTCAGTTTTTAGATATTTTTTCCCATACCTAGTTAGTAATATGTATTTTTTTAAACCCTAAACAATAGAATAAACCCCATTCTATTTGCCGCATCAATTTTTACTCTACACCTCTTTTCTCTGGTAATTCTTTCTTTCCTCTACCTAACAGAGTATAGGGCTATTTCACAGCGCAGAGTAGAATGGCGACGACGAACAAGAAGACCAAAGCCAAAGTGGTGAAAAGCAAAGAAAAAGAGAAGAAGAAAACTTCAATTCATGACAATGGAACCAACAAAGCAGACAATAACAACAACGTTTTTGCTTCATGTTCCTTTTCTAGCCTTGGTCTTCACCAAACCTTATGTGACCAACTTCATGGTAACTCTTTCTTTGTTTCCTCAATTTTTTGTGTTTTAAATCATAATTCACTTCATGGGCTAGCTTCAATTATCCAAAGTTTTAATCTTTTTTGTTTGTTGAACAGAAAGAATGGGTTTTGAAGCTCCAACATTGATTCAAGCTCAAGCTATTCCTGTTGTTCTCTCTGGTCGTCATGCGTATCCTTTTTATTTTGTTTCTAAACAATAATATGTGTTTTACACTGTCAGTGCATATCTATTAGACTCATTTATAAAATAACTAATGATAATATTAAGGTTTATATTGGAATAAACATACATTAGTTAAATGATTTCTTAATAGGTGTGTAAAAATCTTAAACTATCAATGATTTGAAATGGAGGGATTACGATGTTCCTTCGTGCTATAAATTGCTGGGTTTTTTGTTTTGTTTTTAATTGGATTCTTTAATGAGAAAATTTAGATTGGTTAATGCTGCTACGGGCACAGGGAAGACTATTGCATACCTGGCTCCAATAATTCATCACTTGCAGAGTTATGATAAGAGAATTCCACGCTCCGATGGAACATTTGGTGTGTGTTATTTTTGTTTTAAACACTATTTAGTACCATTGTGTCGTTGCTTTTTGTTATTTACATATTCACCTATTTGTTCAGCTTCTTGTCACTTATGTTGTTTGAGAGTTGAGATGGATAATAGGTTACACTACTTAGTATCGGTTTTGTTATGTTACTTTGGATACTGTGACAACTGATGAGATAACTAAAACAAATCTATATTATGATAACCTTAAATTATCCAGTAATTGAAAAGCTGAATCCGTTAAGTGAAAATAAATTAATTCTTGTGTTCAACATTCAAGATAATTCATCATCAGAAACTGTAGTCACAAAAGTGTAATCCAACTAACCTATCAATTTCACTGTTTTAGTGTGTGAAAATATTTATCAATTTCACAAATTTAATTGGTTTATTGGCAATAGCGTTGGTTCTTGTACCAACGCGTGAGTTATGTTTGCAGGTTCACGAAATTCTTCAGAAGTTACTGCACCGGTTTCATTGGATTGTTCCAGGATACATTATGGGTGGTGAAAGTAGATCAAAGGAGAAAGCCAGGCTACGCAAAGGTAGAACTCATGTTTATTCATCACCAATGCTCATCTTCAGATTTTATCTTTGAAATATGTTCTTTATTAGTTGTTCAAAAGTTAAATCAGGAATGTTGTCGAAAACGGGAAATGAAATTATTCTAGAAAAAATTAGTGTTATAGTATCCTTCAAGATAGTTAAAATTCTGATCTTGTAAGATAGTTAAGTTTTATGATTTTTGGGTGCATCCGCAATCCCAATACCGTGCTAGAAAATTTTCTGATTTTTGAGTTTGTTAGCGATCCTTGTGTTGTGCTATAACACAATCTAGTGAACTTGCTTGGGACTTCTGCGCATATTTGTTGAGTTGGTTCGGATTGTGCGAATATATGGGGTCCTGCTTCTGGAACTATAAACTCTTTTGTTTATTGTCCTTCAACCAAAAACCAAAAGCTCAATTCTGTCATTATCTCCTCGACTAACAACTCCTTCCACAGTTCCCATCTTCGATGCTAGTTCCTTTGTATTTCTCCCATTGCACCGGGTGTTGGTTTGTTGGTGATTTGGTTGTGGTGAATGTTGAATTTCATCTTGCAGTTGTGTGAGCTGTTTGGTTTCTGCCTTGTCGCTTGCCAAAAACTTCTTATTTTGTTTTTAGGGTTGTCAAGTTGATTAAACTCTGGCTTAAGCTGTTAAGCTGTTAATTTGTGAAATTATGGATTCTAAATTTATTTAATTAATTGCTTGTAATGATTCAATTATTGGCCTTTTCTTAATGTATGCATATATATGAAATTTGTAGGATCTTATAATCCTTGTTACGATTCCACAGTTTTGTGAGTTTTAGTACCCTTGCCAATTGTATGTAGGATCTCGGATTCAACAGCGTTTACATCTATTAGTACGTTTAAAAGAAAATATATCTATCACATAAAGGAAATGTCATGACGACAAACATTAACGAATTTTTAACCTCTGATTCCTATTTAGGCATATCAATTCTTATTGCAACTCCTGGACGCCTTTTAGATCACTTGAAGAACACATCATCTTTCGTGTACACAAATTTGCGCTGGATAATTTTCGATGAAGCTGATCGGTATGGTTTTCATCTATTGGTGCAATAGAAATTACATTATGTATGCATATTAACTTGATACTGTTTTCTTGGTGCATCTTTGCCTGAATTTTTTTTCTTTTCCTTTTGCAGTATTTTGGAATTAGGATTTGGAAAAGAGATACAAGAAATACTAAATCTTTTAGGTTCAATGAAGCCAGGGCACGATGACCAAGAGAATGGAGCTCCAAGATCCTCTAAATTTCAAAGACAAAACCTGCTTTTATCAGCTACCTTAAATGAGAAAGTAAACCACCTTGCTAAAATTAGCTTAGAGGATCCAGTGATGATTGGTATTGATGATAAAATAATGGAACCAACGTCAAGAATTAGATTTGATAACTCAGATTGTGATGAAGACAATGAAGACACACATTCCAGTAAAGTAGCAGCAGTTGGAGCTTATAAAGTGCCTGAACAGTTAATTCAGAGATACATGAAGGGTATGTGTTAAACTGATGATTATACATTTCTTCTGCAAGCTTTCTAATTTAGTATAATGTTTTAAGATCGTGCTTACCTAATTGGATTATTATGCAGTGCCTTGTGGATCACGGCTTGCTATACTTCTTTCTATTCTAAAGCATCTTTTTGAAAGGGAACCTTCACAGAAGGTAAGGCTTTGGTGCTTGAAATCAGTAGATTTTGCACTCTGTATATTCTTCAATTGTTTTTAATACTTAAATTATTTCTTGTCAATAGGTATATGATGAAATGAATGTCATTGTTTGATTTTGTCAGGGCTTTGACATGAATCGTGCTTATATTTTTATCTTAGTCAAAACTACACCGGAGATCCTTTAACATATTTTAAAATTTCAAACATATCATTTTTTTCTTGTCAAATTAGTCCTTTATGTTTAAAAACGTGAACAATGTTGCACCAAATTCATTTTTCATCTATGCATGTTACAAAAAGTTTTACTTAACCGTTCAAAAAGGTAAGTTACATCTTCAATTCATCAATACAATGTCTAAATTACATCATAATGACTGTTACAATATCTAATCCATCAACATAATCTAAGGTTATGACCTCGTTATTGTCAACGAGATTCTAATTTGTTGCTGAGTGGCGAAACATTTTCTATAACGTATTTTTCAATACAATGATAATGTGATCAAAATTGTATCATAAGTGAACTAAAAATCAAAGTTGGTTCAACGGCATAAACATTTTTAAAGATAAAGAACTAATTTGACAAAAAAAGATAAACGACATCTTTGAAATTTTAAATTAAGTTAAAGGACTTGTTTTATAGCATTGCCTTTATTTTATTTTTGCTGTCATGCTTCTGTCTGCAAATCGATGCAGTCTGCTATTTTTTTATGCCAGATTTTTAGTTTTTTTCCATGGACCGACATTTGCCATTAATCACATTTGTTTCAAAATACTATGCCTTCCTTATAAGTCACATCATTCATCTATTGACTCCACAGGTTGTGCTATTCTTTTCAACATGTGATGCAGTGGACTTTCATTACTCATTGTTAACCGAATTCCTTTTTTCATCATATCCACAAACTGAAGAAGGGAACAGAACAATGTTTCTTGGATGCAAAACTCTTCGGCTACATGGTAATATGCAGCAGGAGGACAGGACAACCAGTTTTCAGGCCTTTAAAACTGAGAAATCTGCCCTTCTTTTGTCTACTGATGTTTCTGCCAGAGGCTTAGATTTTCCAAATGTTAGATGCATCATACAGTATGATTCTCCCGGAGAAGCCACTGAATATGTGCACAGGTACCTAATTTATCTTTTGTTTTTCTTTGGTTAGGGTGTATGTTCCAATTATTGATTCTTTCAGTTGAAATATTATTAAAATATTCATTTTCATAGAAGTTAGACTTCGGCTTGTTGAAATATTTTTATATGATTTAAACTCCAGATTACATATCCAACTCAATAATTTAATAGAAGTTAGACTTCGACAAATAATTACTAGTTTATATTGGCTAGAATATTAAAATGTGGTGCTGATAAAAAGTAAATTGTATCAGGATTTAACAGCTAAAAAGTAAATGTAAAACATTTCCATCATTATCCTCATTGGTTACCTTTATGCTGTTTATCTAAACATATTATATTTCTAGAAGCGTAAAGGTGCTCGCTTTGATTTTAACAAACGTGAGTAAGTGGGGCTTGCTTCACTAGATATCTCATCTAGTAGATTCAAAAGTGTCTTCGATATCCCAGTTTGTGAAAAATTGTAATATTCCGATATGATTTGAAAGGCTATCTTATTTATGGTCTATCGTTAAATCATGACGCAGAGTTGGAAGAACTGCTCGACTTGGTGAAAAAGGAGAGTCATTGTTATTTCTGCAACCATCTGAAATAGACTATTTACAAGACTTGGAGAAACATGGTGTCTCACTGGTGGAGTACCCTCTCCTCAAAGTGTTGGATAGTTTCCCACTGTCAGCACACAAGAACAACATAAAGAAATCTGTTTTCATAGACATGCATCCGTGGATCATGTGTCTCCAGAAGGCACTTGAGTCCTGCATCTCGTCCAAGGTGATCCTCATTGCTAATCTTATTGAATTCTACAGTTGTTAAATTCTATCTAACTTTTTATCCTCTTTTAGTCAGATAACATGTCATCAAAGTTAAATTTGGAATCATCATTGGAATATTGTGTAGAGTTCATAACTTTTGAAAACTATGAAACATTTCATGTTGGTTTATTGCATCTGCTAAGCATTTTTTTTTGTTGAAAAGATCTGCTAAGCAATTGATCTTTCAAACAAATGATAATCAAAATAAAAATGCCTAATTTTCCCTTTCTGATGTGCTTGGAAGTTCTTGAGTGGAGGGAAATGGAAGGTTAGTTAAGAAAGGGAGAGGGATATTCCTTATTCTTAATATATATCAATCATGCATGCACTCAAGTTGAAGAATGTGATCATTATGATCTGCATATATCAATGTTTTTTTCCCCTTCCATCTCCAGTTTTATTGGCTTGTTTATTCCTTGTGATTTATCACTAAACGTTAATATTTTCATATTATTTGGATCAGATAATTTGAGCTCATCTACTCGTAAGAGCTCTTGTGAAACTGTTTAGGAAACAGCTTATGCCATAACTGTTTTCATCATACTTCCATAAGCTCTACAGAATTGCTTACGAAAGCAGCTTATAGCTTATATAAAAATAGTTAACTTTATTTTATCTTTTGTTATAGAGTTAGCTTATAAATAAGCACTAAGACGATAAGTGTCTATGCTATACACGCTTAATTAAGCTGTTGATCCAAACAGGTAGATAATAATATGATCCTGTAATGGGTTTTTGTTTCTTCTTTGTATTCACAAACCAATTCTTGCTTTGTCATTTTCAGCCCAAAATGGAAGAACTTGCCAAGAGAGCATTTTGCTCTTGGGTCCGTGCATACACAGCGCATCGTGGGGAGCTGAAAAGAATATTTATGGTTAAGAAACTTCACTTAGGGCAC
>Ga0228711_1000266_pt1 | contig 56605 bp, 29 predicted proteins | sample MedpolnodulmetaG_2_FD_177996 | JGI IMG/M metagenome (GOLD analysis project Ga0228711, IMG submission 177996) | Root nodule microbial communities from Medicago polymorpha collected in Santa Monica, California, United States - brown nodules | ecosystem: Host-associated > Plants > Roots > Nodule... | reverse complement strand
AGTACTTTGATTATGGATCCTGCACACTTGAACAAATTGTTTAGCATATCCAATTGATTATTTTTAATACCTTGTTATTGTCAAAACTCAATAGGTGACTTGTGAAACACCCTTGTTCCAACACATAATGGTTCAACCAGCGCAAGTAGCATATCAGTTTTACCAATTTGAAACTCTAGGCGGCTTTTCTAAAAGTTTATGTATTTTTTTTATTCTCATTTGACTATATTGTGTGTGGGAAATCTGGAACAAAAGAAATGCTTACATTTTTCGTCAACAAGAGTCCTCATTACAACAACTGATTGACAAAATTAAACTTCAAACATTCATCATTTTAGTAGTAATTTTTAACATTTTCATCATTTTGGCTTCTTAAAAAACATTTTCTTAACTAAAATATTGGAAGATTGTCGACACATTCATCATTTTAGTAGTAATTTTAATGATCCTCCGTTAATTTAAAATTCTAAATATCCCAATAGATTGAGTGAAACACGGGATTGAACTATGTTCCACAGTCTGACCAAACAAAGAGTGAAACCAATAAAGAGGTGGGACATAGCAATAAAGTCCTTCTTCATTCGGTACAAATTTTCCACACTCACTTATACACCGTCGGTTTCACTTTTAGTTTCTTCTAACTCAATAATCTCCGCTAATTTTGTCTATTTTTGAGGATAATAATAATCATCCAAATCAAACATCATGTGCTTCTTTTCACTTCTTTGAGGTTGTTCTTTTAACATTACAACAACAACCTCAATCATTTCCTCATTCTTAGTTGTTCACCTATAAATAATTCAATTTTCCTAATTATTTTCTCATTACTACAAAATTAACTTAATCTCTTCTCTTAATACATTTTTTTTTGTTAAGCTAATTTTCATTGCAACTCATTAAAGTTTGTGTCTTTTTCTTTTGGAGTTATTCACACTCTTCTAAGTTCTAAGAGAGAGATCTAGACATTTTAGCCATTTGGGTTGTCAAAAATACCAAACTTTTTTTCTGGGTTTGTGGTGTTTGAGTAATTGAGTGTGAGTGTTAGTGTGAGCTTCAATAATTTTCATCAAGCTTTACTAATTCAGTGACCCTTTGAGGAAAAAATCAAAAGGGTATCTTTAATTTGTTGAATTTTGTTCTGAGATAATGTTTGCAGGAAATGGATTGTTTTATCCCATTTTGGGTTTTGCTTCTTTTGTGGTTTTTATTTACATGTCTTTTGGAGGGTTAAGGTTTAGTTTTGAGGAAGGGAGAGAAATGGGTTTTGTGATGAGAAATGGGACACAGTTTGTGTTGGATGGGAATGTGTTTTATGTGAATGGGTGGAATTCTTATTGGTTGATGGATCATTCTGTTGATTTTTCATCGCGATTTAAGGTTCGTCAAATGCTGAAAACTGGGGCTAATATGGGACTCACTGTTTGTAGAACTTGGGCTTTCAATGATGGTCATTATAATGCTCTTCAAATTTCACCTGGTCACTTTGATGAACAAGTTTTTCAGGTATTGTTTGTTTTGTTGTTTGTAGCTCTTGATTTATGGTAATTTTGTTCTGATTATGTTCCCATGATTTGTTCTGATTATGTTTTTGTGTCCCCTTTAGTAATTTCATGTTGTTCCTGCCGACACAGATTAGTATTTTATGTGAGTGTGTGTTTTGGTGACTTGTTTTTTGGGGTTTACTTTTTCATGGAATTTTTTATTCCCTACTCAGTTTGTGCACTCTTTTCCTAAAATTGTGCATGACTGTGTGTGATTATGTCTCATAGGTCTTTGCAAAATTGGTAATAATAATAGCCTGTTGTTATAATTGTTTATAATAATGGTATCTTGGTGGGAAGGCAGGGACCAAACTAATAAACTAGGCATCTTTTGTGGAAATAGTTATCCAATGGTGTGATAGTTCTAAAAAGTGATGTAATAGCTATGCACTTGTCCATTTAAGGCTGAAAATGGTTAAATACATGTTTGGATTGATAGCAAGTTTAGCAGAATTACAGCGTGCCACAGCGATTTTGTTAAAAGCTATAATTTGCATCTTCAAAAATGATCACATAGTCACCATGATTTTGCCAAACTCACCGTCAATCCAAACATGTACTTAGTTATTTGAGGTACCATTGTTCCTGGGAAATGATAGAATACAGTGAAAAAGTGGCAAGCGATCTCTCTCTATGGTCAGCATCTAAGTGTAATCAATTAGAAGATTGTTCTTTTCTTGTGCTCCTAAAATTGTGTTTTCTAGGTAGATGGATCTGACAAACAATATGTTGGACTTTTGTTATTCTTCTTGTCCATTTGTCCATCATGACACCTGGGAAATTTATGAACGAAATACCAAATTTCAAGTACTTAGTTTTTGCAAACGTCCGAGTACCTTAGAGATTTATGTTTTACTTAATATGTCCTTTATGACCGGGGTCTAGTGCAAGTGGTTGGTGTGTGCAAGTGTTGTAAACCTCGGGGTACCGATTTCAATTCCTGCTCATAAAAAAAAAATCTGTCATTTCTGTTATACCCGATTGAAGGAAAGAAAGTTTTTATGTTGGATTACTGTAGTGTAATTCTTTTTGCTTGTGCAATTAGTTGTTTCGTTTAGCATTATTTTTGAAGAATAGAAATTATGCTGAACTAAGGATTGGTATGTGACAGGCTTTGGATTACGTCATAGCAGAAGCAAGGCAAAATGGAATAAGGCTGCTCCTTTGCTTAGTAAATAACTTGCAACCATATGGTGGGAAGAGTCAGTATGTCAAATGGGCATGGCAAGAAGGGGTAGGATTAAGCGCCTCCAATGATTCTTTCTTCTATGATCCATCAATCCGTAGTTATTTCAAGAATTACATCAAGGTATGACATGTTTGTCTGTCTATATATCTACCTTCCTTTTTCTCCTTTCCCCTCTTTCTCTTTACCCCGTGCCCCGCCCCCCAATTGTTGGAGAGACATTCTTATGTGCTAAGTTTAATTTCCTTTTTAAAGTCATTATGTCAGATTCCACATGTTGTATGCCTTTAATTGTCATATGATAACTTTAGATTTAATAATACTTTTGTACTGGTATGTTTCTTATTATTCTTAAACTCAGTAGGCCTATGTTTTCTATGACTTGTGTTGTAAGCATTGTATACAGCAAGACAAGTAGCTTGCATGTTTTTCTCTGCTGACTAGACCATTTTATCGGACATTGGAGTTACATTTGTTGTCCTTTTTTGCTTTTTCCTTTTGAAGATTGAATCAAATAGACAGCCTTTTGGAAGTTGAGACCGGCGATGATATCTTTTTTACCGTTTAGGTCATAGAACATAGGTCTCAGATAACGTTAGACTTTGTCTAATATCCGAGTTTTGTTGGGAAGAGGACCAATAAAGGAGGGTAAGCTCTCCCAATGCTATTTTTCCTATCTACAAGACTGGAACTTGAGACCTTACTTAAGGAAACGAGTTTTGGTGTCACTGGTATCTTAATGAAAGAATATTCAGTCAGTCGCTAATTGAATGTGTACTTCTTTTGCTCAATAAAGGAGTGGTGACCAAGGGCTCAATCATCACCGCAGCAGTGCAATCTTGCTGTGAAGCAATGAATTAGATGACCAATGCATACCTTTCTTCCTTTTCACACACACAAACTCTTAACCGTATTTTTCAAGCTTCATTGAGTATATCTTCTGCCCTGTTTCCTTTAACTTTTTGGTTTCACCGCTTTTTGTTTTCTTATGTATAACAAACTGACAACTTATTGAATGCTTTACACTTCTCTAGCACATGATCCATGACTTCCATATGAAGCTTGTATCTTTGGTTTTCCTAGGTCAAATTTCTTTTTCATTTACTTGCTAAATCAATGTCTATGACTTTTTAACTGTGCATTTCAGTTTTAGCTCCATGTTTGCAGCCCTCGAGGCTATTCTTCGATAAACTAATAGCATCCTTTGAGTTTTCTGCAGACTGTCTTGACAAGGAAAAATTCTTTCACCGGAATTGAATATAGAAATGACCCCACCATTTTTGGCTGGGAATTGATTAATGAGCCTCGTTGCATGACTGATCGTTCCGGCGACACTCTCCAAGTAAGTCCTTTATTTGCACTCCAAGTAACTAATTAAAAAATTATAATAATTATTATGTGATGCTTCCTCCTTACGGCATGCTGTGAAGATCCATGTGGAGATTGAAAAGTTCAAATTTCTCTATTAAAAAATTTATGAACTCTGATGAATTTGCCCTGGCTGTTTTCTCACCACATCTGAATATTGCAAAATTCACGAGTTGCGTCCGAGTTCAATATGAAGGACTCTATCCAAATTTTATCCATTTTTTCTATTGGATACTATAAATTTTAGTCCCTGTTGGGAAGTTTATAGAAAATAAAGAAAATGTTGAAATCTTTTCTGCAGGAGTGGATAGAAGAAATGTCAGCTTTTGTGAAATTGATTGACAAGAACCATATGCTGACTGTGGGGAATGAAGGTTTTTATGGTCCTAATGACCCAAAGGATTTGACCATCAACCCCAATTATTGGGCATCCAGACTTGGGTCTGATTATATCCGGAACTCCAAAATCTCTGATATTGATTTCACCTCTGTTCATATCTACCCGGATCAATGGTAAGCATTGCTTGAACTCTATAAGGTTTTCTTATGAGTTTTTCATGTCCATTTATGCTCAAAGTCATTGGGTACCGACCAAAATATCCACTATGAGTAGGGTAAAAGTACGTGTTATGGGTATCGGTGCAGGTAATTCCTCTGAAACGGTAACACAACCTGCAGAAGTAAGAAAGGTTACAAGGGTTTCTTATGAATTTTTCATGTTCAACTGATTAACTAGTGCTAGAGTTTTGAAAATAATCTGTTCCCTCTTAGATTTGTCTTCGGCATCTATTTCTTTTGTTTAATTATAACTTTTTGCATAGGTTTCACGAGGATGAGAAAGCAATTGAAACTCAACTGAAATTTGTCCACAAGTGGATGCTTTCCCACATTGAAGATGGTGACGAAGTACTGAAGAAGCCGGTCCTGTTCTCCGAATACGGATTATCAAAAAAGAACCAGAACTTCACCATATCAGACCGAGAAAAGATGTATGAAACGATTTTAAACATCGTTTACAAATCTGCAAAGAGAAACAAGTCTGGAGCAGGTGCTTTAGTTTGGCAATTCTTAGTTGGGGGAATGGAGGAATATTCTGATGATTATGGGATCGTCCCAGCGGAAAGTCGATCAACACAATCGCTATTTATAAAACAGTCATGCAGATTGGGCAAAGCGAAGGGATGGATTAATCAACAGGATGTAAATTTCAAAGCACTTTGTTAGCAAAAAAAGTTGACTACAGTATGGAATAGATATCTTTCCTCAAAAAAAAAAAAAGTATGGAATAGATATCTGGATAAATATCTGATTTAAGTGACTACACATTGGGGTTTTGTGCAATATCCTAATTTCGATTTGGAATGATTAGTTGAGTGTATAGTGTGGTAGCATGGATTAGAGATTTTTATAAACAAAGTATTGTTTATATATCATATCAATGCAATATAATAAAATCTATTAGAAAAATTGGAAGTGAAAATTTTCTATGTAATGATGTTTTTACATCACAAATCATATCCTCTCACCGAGTTGTGTTGGTAATTACAAATCAAATGGATTCAATACAAATACATTATCCATCTGGTTTCAAATCATGCACTATGAAGCCGAGATATGTGGTACGGGTATACGAATACACGAAATACAATGTGGCTAAGAAACGTTAACAAATTTTTTATACTAAAACTAATATACATGTAAAAATACTTGAAGAAACTAAGTATTAATTACTCTTTACTATTATCATCAATCTAATCTCAGACACTTGATAAATTAAGAAGGGTAATATAGTTATGATAACAAATTAAATTAAATCAAAATGAAAAGCCAATAATATAAGATTAATTTAATTTTGATAACCGAGCATGATGAAATAAGAACAACTTATATTACATTGGATATCATTTCTTAGCCAATCTTGGAGAAACCCTAACCCTAGTAACAGAATTGGGGCTTTTCTCTTCTTCTTCAGCAACCTTCTTCACAGCATCACCAATTTTCACCAATCTCCGACTTCTCTTCACCGGTGGCGTCACCGGCGTCGGATCAGAAACTACAGCCACCTCAGCAGATCGCTCATTCACCGGAGAAGCAACTCGATCAAAATCATCACCAAGCTTCTTCACCAACCTTCTCCCACGTCGAGTTTTCTCAACCGGAACCAAATTTTCTTGCTCAAGAAGAGTAACGAATCTCTTCCTCTTCAAACCAATCGGAGCAGGTGGCGGTGAAGGTGACCGCGAACGCGAACGAGAAGCAGCAGAGCCTTTAGATCTGGGTAGATCTGCCTTCGGGCTTGGACTTGGGCTTATTGGATGGGCTTTGAATTCTTTTTCGCGCTGGGAACGAAGCTTTTTGACGTTGCCTTCGATTTTACCCATTAAACGGAGACGTTTGAAGCTGACGCCGCCCATGGACCAATGGGCTTCTTGAGCCCACGACATAAGCGGGCCGGTGACGGAGATAGGGGGATCTACACGATCGGAGCCGTCTGGGGAGACGTAGATGCGTGGACGGGGTAGGCTTGAACCGTAGAATTTTGATGGTTTTAGAGAAACAACCATTTTGGAAGCGATTTTGGTGAAGAAAAGCGAAAGTGAAAGTGATTTGGGAATATAGATGAAGAAAAGTGAAAGTGATGAAATGAGATTATTTTGGAAGAGTTGAAAGAAGTGAGTTTGTTAAATAGGAGAATTGGAAATGATGAAAAGAAGGGATTAGATGGCGGGAATAAGCTGTTTGGCGGGATAAGTTGCCGCTTGGAATTGGTGTGAAAATTTTGTAGCTTTTTCGGTTTGGGCTTGGGTTTTTGAATGAATTGATTGATTATTGGGTTATTTTGAGTGTTAACTACACACTATTTTTGCTACATACACCGAAGTTGATTTTCTTTAATAGTGGTTATAGACAATATATTTTTTTGGGTTAAATATGATTTTGGTCCCTATAAAATTAGAACCTTTTAAGTTTAGTCCTTACTTAATTTTAATAGTTATTTTAGTCCCTAATTTTTTTTTCTGCACTCAATATTAGTCCCTACTCAATTCAAATTTGTTTAATTTATGCTTAAACTCTTGAGTTTTTGAACAATTTTTTGCAGACTTGTTAAAAATATTACTAAATGTTACTCTGCAAAAAATTGTCGCAAAATTTGATTTCAACGTCCAGATTTTGTTATTTTTATCTTTAACTTTTTCCGTTTTGAAAAATTTATATTTAACTCGTTTCATGTTAAACAATTTTAAATTTTAGTAAATGAACCTTTCATAATGTTCTAAACTTGTCTCAAAAAAATAGTTCAAAAATTTAAGAGTTTAAGGATAATTAAACAAACTTTGTTGTAGTAGGGACTAAAATTAGAAGTAATTTGTTTTGGTATGGACTAAAAAACCTATTAAAATTAAAATTAAGTAAGGACTAAACTTAGAATTTCTCAATTTTATAGGGACCAAAAACATATTTAACCCTATTTTTTTAACGCAAGGGTCAGAGACAATATCTTGAGAGTGTAGTATTAATGTTTTATACACACATTCATTCAATGATTTTATTTGATAGAATGATATTTTGTTAAATTTAGATATTTCAAGAATTAATATAACATTTTAAATTATATTGAATTTGATTTCATGATATTATATAATCAATACATAACCATTAAGCCTTAGGGTATGTATGGAGTTGGGTTTTGGAGGGATAAGTTTATATTTTGATATTTAAAAACAAAGAAAAAGAAAGAAAGAACATGACATATGATGATCAAATAAACTTGAATAACACTTAATTTAAAAAAAGAGAAGTAAATCCTTCCTTCTCTCCCCTTCCAAAACCCAACTTGCAAATTAGAATCTGCTTGACCAGATACTTTTTTGCTCATCTTCTCTTTTAAAAAAGGATACGAGTCAAAGGGTCAAACAATATTTAGAAGAAAAAACCTCCTCTTCTCGGTACATAATCAAAGGAAAGCAACTACGAAAAAAGATGTATGCAGGGAGGAATTTGAGAGCTTTTACGGAGCTTAATTTTTAAGTATCCCTTCTTCAATTCTATTTGTGTTTTATAATCTCTATATTTTACTTTATCTCTAGGAAAATGCTACCTAATGTCCGGGACATTGATTAAGGAATTTTAATGGTAAGTTTTTATAAGAATATATGTATTCAATACATTGAAATTTGTAGCGTTTGACATTTTTAAGAAATAATTTCTAAGTTTAGGATCCTTAAACAGTGCCGGAGACACTCATTAACAAGACCTTTGTTTAACGGGGCATATACTCGTGCATCACACCCTTGCATCACACAAGAGTGGGTTAGATTATACTGAGAGAGTCTATGTATATTTGGATTGACATTTCCAAACATAAATTTGTACTACAGTAGAAACTCTTTAAATTAATACTCGGTAAATTAATAAACTCTCTAAAATAATAAATTTGTCAGGTCCCGACTTGGGCCAATGTAAAAAATTGAAAAACTCGATAAAATAATAAGATAATAATTTTTCGGGAGATCCTTTATAATTTTCGGTCCCAAGAAAATCATAAATTAATAATTCATAGAAACTGAAAAAAAAATATATTACACTCTAATGAAATATGATTCAATAGTTGTCTGTTTTCCTTTAAAGTTCAAGTCTGTTTGAAGCTCATCTCTAACTTTTCTTATTGCATCCAATAACTCAGGTGTTGTATTTTTGTATTGTATTTTTCCAATGCATATGAACACAATAGTTACTAATTTACGTTGAGTTTCAAGGTTCGCTGCAACGTAATTCTAAGAGGCATAGACTAATTTGCCTTTTTGTTTGATATGTACTGTATAATTACTTAAAAACTCTTTAAGTTAATAATTATTAATTTATCGATAAATTAATAACTCTTTAAATTAATAAATTTCTCCGGTCCTAACATTATTAATTTATAGAGTTTCTACTGTAGTTAAATTTTGCAAATTATTTTGATTAAAAGTAAATTCTATTTTTGCCGGATGATTAAAAACAAGTTCATTGCAACTTGAGCTGTGTTTGAATAATTTTTCTCAAGTATGTGTGATGAAATATATTGTCTTGATTTGTTCCTTTTTGTTTCTCACCATCTCTGTTTATTGTCTCCATTGATCTTCTGTTCATTTATCTTCGGTTATCGGTATGGATAACTGATACGTGGATATGGCATAGACTACAGTGTCCCTTTATGTTAACAAACAAATGAGAGTTTCTGAAATTTAATTAAATAAAAGAGTAATTCTATCTCTCACGAGAGTTTTCTTCACGAAAAGAAAAAAAGATAACTACTAACAGTTAGCACTCTCACCAAATATTGGTAGTACAGATACAAGGCTATACAGAACATCAAATCCAGAAAGGATTATAAAAATCAAACAAATAAAAGGTCTCCACTACAGCACACTAATCAGAAAACACCTAGAAGCCCCGTGGAATATATAACATCCTGCTATTCGTGATTTATTCTCATTCCGCACAAGCTAATCAATTGCATTTGATCATGTGCTTTTTCCACAAATAACAGAAAAATCACGTTTGACCTGATCCACAGATTACCGGAGTTACTCACAATGCACCGCTTTCCCTTGTTCCGTACCGAGTCAATCAAATAGCATAACAACACGAGAGATACAGCACATGAAAGATCCTTTTACAAACTTTACAGAATAAAGTGGCTCCTTTGTGCATCCTATAACCACAAAAAGTACAGATTCACATTTATATAAGATACTCAACAGGCATTAGTCGACAGCCTGAATTAATACAAGGAAACACAACAAAATGGCAGGATACTTGATATAAAATGAAAAAATAACGTGGACACTTGACATGTAATTCCAGAGTAAATTTTATTGCTATCAATACTGTCACTCCAAAAGCATATTAGAAGTCGCATATACAGGACTAGGCATTACATTTTCATCAGAAACCCAGGGTATAACAAAATTTGTTTCCTCTTTTTCTAGTTTGCTTACTCCTCAAGCAAGAAGAAAGCATGGTCTATATATACATATATTTTTTTTTAAGAAATGGTCTATATATACATATTTACACTCACAAGGCAGAACAGGTGGCATCCTACCATTCTATATGTACAGTGATTGCAAACAGCTCCAGTGTATGAATGGATAGTACAATAAAACCAGACCAAAATTCAGAGGAATGTAGGAGCAGTACTTGCTTCTACCAGGAATAATCTCATTAGCCCAAAGTTAAAAGCTGAAAAATTGAATAAAATGTCTCTCCCCAGTTCAGTTACACAACTCCAATTGTCTCTATTCTCTCTCATATACACCCTCTCTCTATAATTAACTTTCTGTCTACCTACATATTTACCTCCTGACGGCAATTCAGCTTTAGTAGTCTTAGGATCAAGGGACCCTATTTGTCCTCATGAGCTTAGCTCAGTAGGTATGGACAATGCATAATATATGCAAGGTCCGGGGTTCGAATCCCGGCCACCACCAAAAAAAAAAGTCTTAGGATTAAGGGTATTGAAGGACGAGAATCCTCCTAAAAGAGCAAAAACAGTGGACCTTAATAATCACACTCAGTTGGAGGATAATCTGTTAAAAGTTACGCATGAAATTTATTCTCGGCAACCGAACCACTGAAATCTACAAGCATTTTATGAAGTTTGATTATTTTACCTTGAAAACAATATACTCAGATTTATGTATTGGAAGTCTGATTTTGACCCAGCTCAGCACTCAGCATATGATGAAGAAGAGCGTCAACCCTCTGGCTTCGTGATTTTGTTCTACAGAAAGCCGACATTGTCAATAAGACCAGCATTAATATGCCTTCAACTAATAGCTAATCTTTAAAGTTGAATGGTTTTTAGATTTGGTATTAGAGCATGATAAGTAGTTAGAAGTTCAATTGTTACCAACTCATTCCTCATAATTAAACTAAATTTCAGCATAATGTATAATGAGCAAGTGAATTGTCTACTGTTAAAAGTCCAATGTTCGTTATGTCAGGTCATGTTTTACAGATATAAAAGTATTCATGTTCCTTCATCTAACTAAACCATTTAGGTTGCGTTGGACTATAACCGATACAGAGTTTATTGGATGCATGAGAAACAAAAAACGTAAGCATTCAAAAAAATAATGCCAGTCATGGACTCATACGTACCCAAGAGCTCGCCGCCTTGGATATCTTTCTCCCGCAACTTCCTATATTGAGACAGAAAATTGAATGTGAGATTTAGAGCGGTTAGAGAGCTATATATGTAAATTAACAAACAATCAATAATGTACTATGTTACACTAAATAAGATCAATAAAAAACAGATCACATAGAAATTAAAAAACTACGTTTACACTAAATAAGATTCTGTACAAAATTATCTTTGGAGAACTGAAAGTTCATCAAAATTCTTGCACAAATCCATTGATAATATTGGGATCATGATTGTTGCATACAGTGAGGAGTGCAGAAAACCACGTCTTTTCATAGAAAGTTGTAGTGAACTCAGTTTGTTACCGTGTTGCTAACAGAGTAATCTGTGAGAGTGTGTAAGTACCCATTACTCAAAAGTATCTGAATTTTTTATCATCATAACAAACAAGGATAACATGTCTGCTTGTAGATGAGTAGTGAAAACTGATTAAAAAAATGTCAAAATTACAAATTCGTTATATGCCCTGCTACTTGCATTTGATAGGAATAAAAAGGACAACCAGATAGTATGAAGCTCATGCTAGTTGCCATAGTAGGATCCAGGGAAGGATTTGACCCATTTTGGGTTTATGAGCCTTTTATTTTTAATGAAAAAGAGATCTGAAATAACGATAGAACATATCCAGGAAAGTACTTATATCCATACTTATATCACTAAGTCCTTGAGGGGTTCTCCAATCAAGTTATATATGTAACAAGTTTGGTGCATATGATTTATATACTCCAACTTGAGGGGGAGTGTTAAAAATAAAATAGAATCGTCATGTAAATAAAGATAGAATAGCATGCAATTAGGAGTAGAATATCATGTAATTATTCCTTTCATTATTAGCATTAATTGCTTTAAGTCTATATAAAGAGACTCCGCTGTGTAGTTGAAATACACAGTTTCACCATACGTCTCTCTCAATCTCTCTGACTCAATAGAGCCTAACCTTGCATTTGCAAGAGACTGATTCGGAAACATCAACCCATAATGCATTTGATATGAATCACTCCACAAATTTGGTGCAGCTGTTTAAATTTTAACTTAACTATACATCATTTAACCAATGCTTGAACATAGCTGCTTAATAAACACAGAAACTTTTATTTTCTATATTGGTAAGAGTTCAGATTAAATACAAACCTTGTCATTTCCATCACCAGTTTCTGCTTCCTCAAGTTCTATTTCAGCAAAGAATGCCTCCAAGACAAAAGCAATAATCTGAAATACAGGAAAGGTATAATCATGTCAAACTTATGCAAAATGTGTTAAAGCAGCACACTTTAAGCATGGTATAGAAAACCAAGCTAATATATCCCCTTTGATTGATAAATTTTTTAAACATGATTACTTATAATTGACAACTACTTAAATAAATAAATTTAGAACTTGTAATTACTTTAATCAGAAAGAATTAGTACGCGTGAATGTCCATGTGAGAAACATAGTAACTTCCTAATGTTCACATTCCCAAAATGTAGTTTGTATACCACATTATGAAATTATAAGGTATTAAATAAGGGAAAACAAAACCATACCAAATTCAAAAGCAGCAAAACTGTAATCAAGTAGAAGCTAATGAAGTATACATAGGTCCAGGAAGTTCCAGTTAAATCCTTATAGCTCTGAAATAGAAAACCACAATACCTATATGTTAAGCACATATTGAAGTCATAGCATGACAATAACATAAATAGAGTTAGGGTCAAAAAAATAAAACAATAAATAGGAAGGACTATCTGAAATGAATAAGCATCCTATAATCTTACATTACACACATGCAGCAAGAAATTTATACACTTTTAGATGTATTATTATTAATTTTAATAACAATGCTTACTACCAACCTAGCAAAACTAAAGGCTTATTCTTAGTATTATACTCTGTTAAATGAGCTTGAATCTCACTCCCAACAGCAAGCTCAAAGGACAAGGATGTCCAAGCACATATGATCACCACACAGCAAATTCAATTCCCACCCTTGCACATAGAGTGGACCTGGGTCCAATTTCTACTTTGCATGAGAAATTCAGCTTTGATACCATATTAAAAAGTTTGGATCTCACTCCCAAAATGTAGCTCAAAGGATGAGGGTTCCACTGCACATATAACCACTGCAAAACTTGAGAACCTCAGCAATGTGGGACATAGGTGCAATTTGAATATGCCTGCAGCAGCAAGTTGGAACCTGCCCAATAAATCGAAACTCTAAAGAGAGACCAATCCTGCTCACAAAAATCATAGACAACTCCTTTGAATCCCCTGTCATCTAGGTGGGTGCCAGTGAGGGAACACCACATAAGATGCGTCCCTGGGGTGGCCCTATGGGGATATTTTCCTTTTAGATCGTTCGTCGAGTAAAAATATTTTGTGATGTCACTCATCCCTTCTTTTGTCCTGTCCTACGATAACTTTTTATATCAAATGTTGAACAATTATTTCTGTGTTGTTCAACCTTTTTTTTTTTGCATATCAAACTAATCCAAAGTATTAAAAAAAATGTTGTGCTTAGAGACAAAATGTTATCTTGTTTAATTTTCAACAAAAAACTATTGGAATGTGAATAACAGGTATCTAACTGCCAGACAATTGTTCAAGGAAGAGCAGAAACATATAGAACAAAATAGTAACGGCAAGCCAGCAACATTTGTACTACTCATTAGTCATTGCATTATCATGAAACAGAAGAGGACATTGGAAGTGGAAAGGATTAGAGACAGCACATATACCTCCATCAATTCTTCCCAGACATCCGAGACTAGCAAATTGAATAGTGTCACCATTCCATTTGGATAATCATTGAAATTGAAAAGTAAATAGCTAATTTTGTCAAGAAGAACACCCGAAGAACAAAAACTACCGTAGAAATTATTCAATTAGAAGCAATATATAGGCCAGTATTGAAGTTCAGACTAGGTTGTTGACCCAACCCCATCCTCACCCCCTAGAAAAAAATGTTAAGGTCTAAGGAAGAAATGTGGTTATTACAGGATCTTACCAATCTCTACAGCTTAGAAATAGATAGTTTTAAATACGAACAAAGGATACTCATTAGCAGCAAGGTCCGTGGCTTCCAAATCTGGGTTTCCAGCATTAACTATTCCACCAAAAATCTAGAAAAACAAATATAAATTTGGTTCATTGATTGTAGAAAGAACAAGAGAATAAAATAACTACAATTAAAAACATAAAATGAATCCTTAATTTAACTTGTAAATCTACGCAGAAAATGACCGTGACTCGGGCTTTCACTCACCTGGACACCAAGTGAGCAATAAATACACAAGATGCAAAATATGGTCCCGAGGTATGGCATCAAACTTGGTATAAGAGTTAAGAAAGTTGCCACAAAACTTCGGAATCGCTTAACATACATCAGGAGCCTTATCAATCTCAACATTCTTGCAAGAAGAAGGTAACGAATCCTGCAAAGGAGACAGGAAAAACAATGTCTGATTGCATCTTCAAAGCAGTGCTCAAGAACAAACTGAAACTATTTTTTGCACCAATTCCCATCTTCAAATGAATAAACTATATTCCAGGCATGGTAGAAAAGGTATCATTTAATTTTAAATTCCAATTTGAAAAGGACAATTATATCTTGTCTTGAAGAAAATTAAATTTGAGAATAACTAGTCTTTTGTCCTTTCAAGAGATCACAACAACAAAAACTATTATCGTTAAGTAGGAAACTAATCATGGATTGAATCAATAATGAGAATCCTAATATAAAAGCCCTTTCGTCCATGTGAGACGATATATACAGGGCTCGCTGGTTACAAATTAAAAAAAAAAAGAAGTGAATTTGTTAATTCAATAATTTAGAGTTTTTTTTTTTTCAAAAGCACATAAGTTATTTTGTATTTGTTTAACGTAATGAAAATCACTTTTTTCAAAAAACCATCTATGGAAAATAATTTTTAACAGAAGCTACTCAAAACAGCTTCATATTGTAAGCATTTTTTAGTTTTTTTCCTCAAATTATCATTTTTTAAAAACTGTAACAAACTGATAAAATTCCTAAAAGTGATTATTTTTTTATAAAAGTATTTTTTTTTAAATGAAAAGATGTAACAATCGGCCAAAATCAAGATACAACAAGTCATTCTATATGCACAGTGTTAATAGAGAAGCTGCATGAAGCCTTGATTTTTGGAAATACATGAATCCATGGATGGTATCTCTCAGATAATTAGTCAATAACCCAATATAATACTTCAATAGCACAACAGAAATGAAAAAAGACCACTAATGTGATTAAAGATGTGTTTGGTGAAATGAATCCAAAAATAAGGAACATTAATATACATTTCAACCAGTAATTTGGGATTATGAATTAAAAAAGAGAAATTTGGAAGCATGAACATTCTAAGTAAAAGTTCATACCATTCTCCATTTGTGAAAAGTGGCAGACCATCATCAGGTGAAGCAAAATCTATAGTTTCTCCAATGGCTTCAAAATTTAGAATTAGCAGTCAGCAAGATAACATAGCCTCAGGAACTGGGTTTTCCCATATAATAAAATTCAGGGCCTAAAAGTGAATGAATGCATTATGAACCTACAACAGAGTATTTACTAATATGATATGATAGAAACCTAGAACTGGAAGTTTATTACATGAAAGAGAAATTAAATGAATTCTCCTAATACATACACCAATTCTGCAAATCATTGAGAGGCTGCAAACCTCCATGCCCAAGGTTCCAAAATCCTCTCTTCACTCATGAATGAAAGATCTCACTCATATTCCCCTCCTCCTATTGTTTACATCCTCTAATTCCCATCTATAAGTAATTAGCCAACAAACTGACTAATACGGGGTCTACAAACAAAATATTTCATGACAAAAGCCAAAAACTGCATGCATTCAACCAGATGTTAAGGAATCTAAATACCACATCTGAAATTAGTTACCAATTGTCACCGTGATCACAAAATCAAAGCGATTTTGACCATCCCGCCAATAGTTTTTGAATCCATATGAATAAACCTTTAGTATCATTTCCACCACATATATCCACCCTGTAAAACAACAAGGAAGGATCAACTTGAGACAGTAAGGTTGTATACTTAAAACATTTTGTGGATTACAATGAAACAAAATGTACCAAAGCAAAAAAAATAAATAAAAATTCAGCAGTATTGTGGGATTGGGTCTCATCGCAAACTAACAAGAATAAAGGGGAATGAACATACAATTGAGTTACAAAACTTAAATGCTTAGTTCAAGATATCTCAAAAAAACAAGGAAATACACTGTTTGGATGTCCTTACCAAAAGTGAACTCAACCACTTGCCACGCTTTTTGAGCAGAACTATCTTCTACATCAAGCTGCGATTATGAATTAATACAAAATTATCAACACACGAATGCCTTTATATTAAAAAATCACCAATAGCAGACACAGAGAAGATCATATGTTACTAAACTGAAAGTATCCCAAGGTTATAGACAGAGTCAGGGAGATCATATGCACTTCTTTATACATTCACAAGTAAACTGCTTCTGATTGTTGATGATAATATATCATTATAACAAAAAAATATCAAGTGGAAAAACTACTACTACTTAAGGAGAAACTGGTTGCTGAACTTGAAATGAAGGATCTTGGTAGACTTGGATGTTTCCTAGGGATTGAGGTTGCTTACTTGAAATAGGTAGGATATTTTCATTTGTCAAAGGAAATATGAACTAAAACTTATTAAGGAGACAACCAAATTTGGACCCCACTTAGCAGAATAAAAGAAGAGTGATGAAAAGGAAAGTCCCAAGATTGATAAGACCTAGTATTAAAGTTGGTCAGGAAATCATATACTTACTTGACATATAACAGATTTGATTGAGCTTATGCAGTAAGTAGTATAAGTCAGTTCATGTACAATCAAAGAGTAAGACACTTGTAGAAAATTCTCCAATAACTTAACAACCACGCCAGGGAGAGGATTGTTATTTAAAAAGGATGGAAGTTTGATTATGAAAGCATACACTTATGAAGACTACGCAGGATAAACAACTGATAGAAAGTCATTCCAGGTTATTGCATTTTTTTTAGGTGGAAACTTTTTTACATGGAGAAGCAAGAAGTAGGGTGTAGTTTGCTCAACTAAGTGCCAAGGCCGAGTTTCAAGCTATGACACAAGATGTCTGTGGGCTGTCACAGCTGCAAATTTTATTGAATGATTTGTGGATAAAGTATACGGGTCCTATTAAATTGTTGTGACAATAAATCGACTATTAGTATTGCTCATAATCCAATTCAACATGATAGGATAAAAGTTTTATTTATCTTATCTCAGAAGAGCCAAGTCTGGTGTTTTAAAGCATATTAGGCCATATGCAAATTTATAATTTGTCTTCTATCCAAGATAGTATATAATTTTGTCATATGAAACATAAGTTAAATGCTCAACAATTTCCGTGAAGCTGTATTAATCTTAAAGATTCAAGTAGAGATAATATTCCCTATGATACTATTTTCGAGGAAAATAAATGTAGTTAGGTACAAAATAGGAAAGAAATTCACAATATTCCCATAAGCAATAGAGCTGGAGAAGGTAGGATCCCTACCCATCAGTAGAACAATCATCCATTTGAACTGTGCTTATACTTAAACCAGTACATAAAGCATTCAATAAACATCATACTCCTAAATGATTATTATGACTAGCGTTCAAACGAGCACTCCGTGCCCATCTATCCACTATTTTTATTACGCTAATGCATATAAATTACGAACAATTGTTTTTATAAAATTTTGATTAAAATTATTTTGATTTTGATTAAAATTATAGGTATATATATATTTTGCACCTTCATATTGTAACAAACTATACTTATCTTTTTCAATGATACCAACAATATAACAAATATAATATAAATTCTTATCTTTTTGAATGATACCAACAAAATAGAATTCTTATAGGTCAAATTTGTTTATGGGCATAACTGGAAGTGAAAAGCCAGCCCAAAACCATGTATTCCCTTTATATATAGTATAGATAAATAGCACCTACAGACTACAAATATATTGACAAATGCAAGTATATCTAACATGGTCACATCAGATGAGACTATGGTCTGGAGTTAAAATGAGTTAAGAAGTGCTTAATAATGGAAAAAATTGTGAATGTATATTTTCACTTGAATAACATGCCATACCGTTGTCTCAATAATTACGGCAACTAGATTCAGTATAAGAACAAAGGTCACTATGTATCCAAACATGGGGCTCTTTACGAAGGCTTTCAATCTCTTTGAGGTGGGTGAATGGTAGATTCCTAAATAGTCAAAGTAAGAAAGCTGCAACCAAATCAGATATTAGTTCATACTTACAGTACATATAAATCATTTTCCATATATTGTAAATTCAGAGTACTTAAACTTACCACATCCTCCTTCTGGAATCTTAGAGCAATGGCATTGCAAATATCAGCAAATTCATCCTTATTGATCTGAAAGTAAAATATGTTGAGTTAAATTAAAACACACATTTATGCGGGGACATATATCAGTATGTGCATAAAAGATAACAAGAGCAGTAGAGAAAAAATATTACCTTTACATCATGAGTGTCATCCAGCTCATCAAATATTAACCCAAATTCTTCTTTGGAGATTTTTGGCAAAGTCCTAAAGAATATACAATTTATGCTTTAACATTCACAATGTAGTATAAATATTGTGGAAAAGATATGAAGTTAGAATCCAAGATAAAGATCAACTAATAATTATCTTGTCATAAAAAGGTGCCAATTCACCAAAAATGCGAAGAGCTTTGTTATTTTGACCCAAAATTTGATAACAAATTTCAATAACAAAACTGATGGTTAACACAGTTCAAATATGTGGTTTATTATATTCAGTGAATGGTTAATAATGAATATAACAAGGTGTTGCAACTCATTAACCATCAAATTAACACAATTAGACAAATTTTGAACGTCATTAACTACGTGATTTCCATTATAATCATCCAAATTGTGCTCAAATATACATGACATCCATTAATCACAATTTTTTATCAAATATAAAGGTGTAAAGTCAAATATAAAACTTTTCCAGGCTCAGTTAAAGTAAGATTATCTTAAAGGAAGATGTTGATATCCCAGTTATTTCACCCGCATTAGAAAAATTTCAAATGTCCAGTCCTGATCATGGTGTGTGCTCAGACTTGAGAATCTCACATCAACTAGAAAGATGTTGAAATCCCACATATTGTAAAACCCACTCACATATTCTAAAGCCTAAGATGATATCAGAGCCAGTTAAATCTGTTAATTCCACTCACATTTGTCCATGCTCCATCCAGGAAGTTGTATAATTAAAGGAATATCTAAAGATTCTTAATTTTAACACTCCGGATCTCACTCGATTGTAAGGGTAGCCAATCTGCGAGCAGTAGGGGTGGGCATGGTTCGGTTAACCATATTAACCGAACCGAAGTGTTGAAATGGTTTGGAATAACCGAACCAAACCGTTTAAGGTTTGGAACTAACCGAACTGAACCAAAGTTATGGTTCGGTCAACCTTTTGCTTGCCTATTAACCGAACCGAACCAAAACCAAAATTTTGAACCGAAATGTATTTTTTTATCCTTTTGCTAATTTAATTGTGTTTTTTTTATCCCTTTTAAATTCAATTGCAGGGTATTCGAAAAAAATTCACTGTGTTAAAGAACTCGATTGAAGGATTTGTGTAATTAATCTAATTGTTTGTGAAATTACTCTGAAATTTCACCAACTTGATTCATTAGCCATAGAATATAAAAGCAAAGAATTAAAGTTGAATTCAGACAAATATATGTTGCTCATTCGATTATCAATTTATCATGTTCTCCAAATGAGCTATTTCTACATAAAATTGCAAACAGTTTGATAAAAGGCATAATATGATTCTAGCAACTGAGATACAAACAGGAGATTGAGTTTCCCACATATCACAAATCAACAAAACAGAAACATTTTCGAAGTAATAACCAGATCTGAGATCACAGATCAGTAACCAAAACTTGAGATCAGTAAAAATCCAATGTGAAAGCAACAAAATGGTTCAGTTCGGTTCGGTTTGGATAACTGTGGTTATTAATGGTTCGGTTCGGTTAATTAACTGTTACCAAAATAATGGTTCAGTTCAAAAATTTGTGAAATGGTTCAGTTAATTTTGATATGGTTCGGTTCGGTTAACCGATTCGGTTCAGTTATTGCTTAATTTTGCCCACCCCTAGCGAGCAGTCATATATATTCTCTGAATATCGCTAACATAAAAGGCTTTTAGCCTTACCCCAAACATCAAAACACATGTTATAAGGATGAGAATGTACAATCAATTACACGAGGAGAATGTACAGTATATTACACAAGGCTAGCCTAACCAATTACACAAGATCCACAAAGAAAGGAAACTAGGAAAGAGACTTATAAAAGTGGAGCCTCGATTCCAATATAAGGGTGAGCCATGCAAATGTTAAAGGGTTCACACTAAACAGATGTGTTATTCTCATCTAGAAATATATAAATCAAACAAATGCCAAAAACATTTCTACTTTGAAAATCGATAAACTGATAATATGATAAGTATGAAAGCACAATGATAATGAGGATATGAAATAATACCTGTACTTGTTCACCTCCTCGAATAGCCTAATACATTGATCTTTGTTGAGATATCCAATTTTCTGCAAGCATAAAACAGAAGCTCAAACAGATTTAGAATTGTAGGCATAATTAAGATATTTGTCTCTTCTTTATTGTAGTGATGATTGTAACAATAACCTCTAGCATTAGTCTTAGACAGATTGTAGTGCTATATTGAAAATAGTAGAGTGCTAAGACAGTGTATTTTTTTTGTGCTATTTTTAGTTCAAACAGATTTAGAATTGCAGGCTTAGTTTTATAGGGTTGGTTTCTTTGTTTGACGATTCCTTTTGGCAATTAGGGAATCCTAGTTGGAGTTATTTTCTGCTCTATCTTAGAGTCTTTATTTTATGTTTTATGGTCGTTCAACGTTTTGTTAGTAAGTACTCTGAAACTCATTCTCTAACCATGATAGGTAAGAGTTATACTTTTTCATCCTTTAATGCAGTGTAATTAAACTTGATTGGTTATCGACTCGGTCAGGGCACTACATCAATGGGTCACTGGTCGAACCACTAAGTCACCAGTTGGACCACAAGAACCGTCTGTATTTAAAATATGATATGTAAATATACATATTATATACAAAATCAGATAGTTTGATGGTGCATTTGTAAAGTTTCACTTCAATATACATGGTTCAGTCCCTGGTGAGAATTGTTTTGCAAATTTCGCATTTTTCTATTCGAATCAACAAGCCACAAATGAGTGTGAGAATGAACATCCTTCCTGGCCCTTGTTGTGAGCATGATAGGCTGACAGCATAGCATCAGAACTGTTGCCCATGAGTTATGAGTAAAGCTTGGGAGGCGCAGAAGTCGGCACTAAAAACTGTGTACCATTAAAATTCTGCACGAGTGAAAGGATGGTAAAGTATGAGCCACCCAAACAAGCTAAGCCGAGGCTACTAATTTTTACCGGTTTGCAGCCAAGTCGATGATATCATCCCTGGTTCAAGTGCACAACCGATCAAATAGGCTGATCGGACCGGCTATGGACCTGGTTCTGGATGAACTGGCCGGATCGGCTGTGCTTTAATGTTTCAAGTACTGTATTAGAGGATCTCTAGATCCTTAACTGAGGTGATACCGATCATATGACACCTAACTCATCATATTTTTTCCGACCTACTCTACTTTGTCTGGAAATTCTCACATTACAGTTGCTAATGGATACCATCCCATGCCCTGTTAATCAGATGCCGAAACGCTCAACTTCAACCTTCCTTTTATGTTCATATAGGATATAACTATTACTGATTACATCTCAAAATCGTAAAAAATGAAATGTAGTTGTTTGACATCAGCAAGGAAGCATTATCGACAGGTGAACAGTATGCTAAATACATGGAAAATCATACTTACATGTGTATCTAGGAGATTGAAAGCTTTCTCCAACATAGCTCTTCTCATACGATCCATCTCAGAAACTTGTTTTACAAGCTATAACAAAAGAACATTTAAGCACTGTTATAATTCGTTTTGGTATCAGTCATATAGACACACAATCAAAATTCTCGTGCTTCATTCCAATTAAATACCAATCCAATTCTTCAAAATTTTAATTGTATCATCAGGGGAATATAGTAAAAAGTAGTGGTACGGAAAATTTTACCTCACTCTTGAAACTATCGTAAACAACGGCAAGAATCAAGTTTGTAACAAAGTAGACTCCAATCAGCACAAACAGAACGAAAAACAGGATAGACGAACGTGAAGACCTAAAACACCAGAAAATGATAATCACTGACAGCTGCAGATATCTCAAATTGAAAGGAAAAAAATCATCTAGCCAAGCAAATAAAACTGAAAGTTAAAACCCTTACTTGTATGCAGGAACCCAAACATCTGGATTATTGGCTGTGTTAAATAAAAGAAACATCTGATATAATGTTGTACTAAAGGAAGTGAATACTGTTTTCCCCTGTATTGTATCTTCAAAAATCACATAAGCCACCCAACTTGCAAAAACAAGAAATAGAAGCCCCAAAGCCTGCAATTCGAGAGAATTAGATATGTCCAGCAAGAGAGTGTTGATTACACAAAATTGAAATAGTACAAATGTAGCACTCAAAGAAACCCAATAGATTGTGAATATTGAGAATGTTGCAAACAGGAACAGCAGAGAGCAAGGCGAATGAGAAACAGTCTAAAAGTGAACTAACCAATATATTTAAGTATGTGTCAAGCATTCCGGCCACGATGACGACAGTTTCTCGTAGCTCCCTGACATCAAATTCAGATGCTGAGTTAGAATGTCAAGAAAATTGGCTATTGATAAAACTGGACCAGAAATGTGATAAATAGAAAGCCTTTATTGCAGAAATGACCTTGATTAGATACAGCGACAAAAGCCAAGAATTATACAGTGACACACTCTCTCTCCCTCTTTAATTCCCAATATCTCAAATTTTTCTGTGTTCTTGCCCCGTACTATTGTGTGCTGTTTTAGTCCCAGCATAATCTTATATGGATTCTAAATCATGCAAAGTTGGAAACACATCATGACAACAGTTTTTAATAGTGACCAAGAAATGTTCACAGTACAGGACTCTCACCATGGAGGTCATAATATACCTCGTCTAATTAACTACTAACTGTTGAGACAGTTGTCAAGTTGTTGAGTCTTACTAACTATCTGATGATAGTTGGGCCAAGTATCTAATATTTACACATGATTTTTCTTTTGACTGAATAATGAATACACATGCGCGTCACAATCAAGACATGTGAACAGTGAACCATGGTAAGTAAACAACAAGTCTAAGTTAATTAACATTAGCATTAAGATAAGAGCCAAATGAACCTAAAGCTAAACTGGCCACCTCACATGGAATGGAAGCCCTTAACTCAAGTTACTATGACTCTCTTCAATATCCTGTTAGAAACCTAGTATTTTTTTAGAAATAATATGGATAATTTCTGTTGATAGGGCATCAAAAGAGCATTAAACGTCTATTTGATACTTTGAGACCGCCAAAGTTAGTTGATAAATTCCTATTATTAGACTTTCATAGCCACTATAGATCGCCTAAGTTAATTGATTTGATCCCAAAATTCAGGGATCTTGGCACTGTTTGTCCTGTGTATAATACTCCCTCCGGTCCTCATTATAAAAAGAAAAACCAAAAAACATCAAAACCAATGCTATCATTAATTAGTGTAACTTTTTGAATATTTTTACAAATATACCCTCATAAAATGTGTGAAACATTAAATACACCTACTAATATTAAAAAGACAAACGTTGAATAAGGGGTAGAAAGGTCTTTTAAACAATAACTACACCTTAAAAATTGTGACATTTTCTTATAAATAGGACTAACATATTTTTTGAAAATTTTCTTATATATAGGATCGGAGGGAGTATATTTGTACAATTCCTGGGAATTCAGTTTCAATTTATTAGAGTATAGATGTTAAGCTTGTAATAGTTACAAGAACTCATTAGTCTTGAGCTTTAGTCTATTAGCTTATCAGAGAGTGACATGTGTCACATATCTTTAGCTTCTCTGTTCATCTATATATTTTCTCTATATATATATATATATATATATATATATATATATATATATATATATATATATATATATATCTCCCTGTACTCTAAGATTCATTGAATAATAACAGAATACAATTTTCCCTCTCTCTCTCTCTCCTCTAACAAACTCTGTAACTAACTTCTCCAAAGCTTCATCAATGGCAGTTTCAGTTTCTAATACAATTCAAGTTCTCTAACTGCCATATCTTGACCATTCCCAAAAAACAGCTAATTTGTTAATTAATTTATAGGGGTCAGGTACTAATATATTTGAGATGATTGATAGGTCAAGGGACATTACATATCATCAACAACAGTTTCTAACAGCCAATATCAATGAGGTGGAAGTGTACTATCAACATAGACAGTGTATGAAACATATGTTGCATCCTATCCTACCCTATGTTGTCTCTATCCCATTCAATCATTCACCATTCCTCCTGTGCAAATAATAACTAAAAGTCCTAAACGTGAACAACAATTGTAAAACTCTCAGGCACAGGTCCAAAAGGAGAATCTGCAACAATAGATTCATTCCAAAGTAAAATGAAAGATGGAGATCTGTCAATCAATACCTAATATTCAGAACGAAAAGAACAACTCTGATATATGGTGCAATTCTGAAAGGTAGAAAATCAAAAGCCACTGGAGACATATACAGAGCATAAACCAGCATATCAGCAAGGATAACTAACAGACAGAAGGCCTGAAAATACAAGTAAATTATTTTATTAGTAGTCTGAAGCATATATGAAAAGCACCAATTTAATTATTACACACTAAAAAGAAAAAGGTCAGCATTCTATTCAGTGAACTGGATAATAAGCAAGTATTTGAAAGAGTTGAATTTGAAATTATGAGATTCAGAATTTTGTTCTTTGTACTTTAAGGGATCCAGGTCAGAGTCTCATGGCTGCTAACAGGGGTAACTGTGTGCGCCTAGTTATATCATTTTAGAAGAGAAAGATATTTGTTAAATAGCTATTAACGAGATAGAGCTTCCTCGATGAGATGATATATGATTCCAGGGGGATAGAGCTATTTGATCTATGAAGCCATCCCTTTGGAACAAACCACTCATAAAAGGAGAAGGCTTTTCAATGAGATGCAGCCCCCTGATGAGATGATATCATATAACTTATTACTTGAGATTAGAGGGCAATGAGTCGGACGTAGCCACCCTTAGGAGGAGAGGACAATCAACGGGACATCTTAGAATTTTGTTCTCTCGTACGACCCCTGTTTTACTTATATGCACATACTTTATCAAAGACTAATAGGAATAGTTGCATTTAGTACCCCTAGCATGTTCGCTACTGAGTTTTGAAAGATTGGTCATTCATGAAGCATTGTGTTTCCCCTGCTATTCAGTTGTAGTTCAAGTCTTTCAGTACACTAAACTATAGGCTGGGGTGTGGGTTGGGTATTGACCAACAGTACCTTCCAGAAATCATGTTCTTTGTTGAAAATTTGGTCCTCAAAAGTATGCTCTTGAGACAAGTAGATTTGCAGAACTAATAAAGCGCTGTTTCCAATTACTCAATTATATTCATTAGTAGGATCTTGAATCAACATACCTTCAATAAATTAATAGGACTTCTCCAATATATACGGGACCCTTCATATGATAACGGCCAGAAAGTATGAATGCTTAGCAAAACAAGACATATTCCCTGTATTACACAAAAAGGTCTGGTAAGACAAAATACTACAGAAATAAATGAAAGATGAATATAAGGACACCTTAACGATCCTACAGATCAAACAAAATTAATACACCATAAGGAATCCCATTTAGCATGTAAACCCTTCCAATTGTTTTTAACAAAAGAAGAAAATCTCATTAGAAAAAGAAAAAAAAAATAGAATCCATATCTGATGAGAGGATAAGAAATCATCTTTAAATGCAAAGAGAAAAAGGACACAAGCCAAATATGATAAAATGTGAAAAAAAAATTTGGAAGTCATTAATAAAAAATCCATTGGGATGATAACTACAGTTAAATCTCCGAAGGAAAAAGACACTCCCAGCAGAACTGCATAAATGCCAAAATAGAAACATCAAAGTAACCACGTGTTGTAGTTTATCCAATGTATGCAGGGGAAGGATAATTCGGAGAACATTTTCCTTATCTTTTTAAAATACTTGCTTAACAATTTCACACACTTAAATCGTCTAAAACGACACATTCAGGTCCAGTAAATAAGATAATGATACAGACAGGTACTGTTAGCTGTTTCATTTAAATTTCAAGCTATAGGGGAATAACAAATATAATTTAACATGGAAATGACACATATACTGTCAAAGGTATTCACCATTTTCAAAATGACATCAAGTAAAAGGTTCATCAGTAATTTACACATTAAAAAGATAGATAATGTCTGAGCTCTGAAGTACTGAACTCTTACCTCATAAATAATACATTCTGCAGCAGTTAGATATGGCAACTCTCCCAAAAAGTAATACTCTCTATCTTGGCAAGAATGTGTGGCATTCTTTTCGCACCATAGAGGTTTCTGTAGCATATAAAGTACACTGTGAAATATCTTCTTTCTATTCTATTTCATTTTGGTTAGCCTAAAGGCCTCAAAAACAATTTATTCAATTGAAGTTTAAGCAAAGCTTACTACAAACCTCCAGGAAATTCAGGACTATCAGAGCAAAATAACTAAGAGACCAGAGGAGATCGAATTTAGTGAACCAAAAATAAAATTTTGAATAACTTTGAAAGTCTGATGAATCCAGAAGCTGCTCAGGTATACCAACACCATCTTCAGCCTGTGTAATGCATTTCCAACCAGAATGACAAATCATTAACTGACCAAAAAGTAATTATGTACGTACATACTTTTTACAGGGAAGCTAGGAGAATATATATGTCAAATACTCTCACCATAAAACATGATTAGCCAGAGAAGTATTGTTTTTTTTTTAAAAATAAATAAATAATAAAAAATACTTTATCTACTTTTGCTTAGGTACACACTCAAAAGGGGATCAAAATAAGAAGATTTTTTATAGGAAAAACTTCAAAAGCAGAACTAGAAATCATGCGTAGCAATTCTTTCTAAAAATCAGCACACAGTCCTGAATGAAAGAACAAAAAAGAAGATGCTATATTTGCACAAAAAAAAAAGTAATGGGAAAAAAATCACTGTAGGAGTCTTCAAACAAATGAGAAACAATTTTAAAATGAAATTACTTTTGCTTTGTACAAGAGAAATCTATGACATTTAGAACCATTGTGATTATGTTGCTAACAAATCTGTAACGGAAAACTAATATCAACAAAAAACTGTTCCTAAAATATGATAAAAGGAGACCTCCTATTAAACAAGTTTATGAGAGGAGGTTTACCTATATAGGAGTTAAAAGGAAGGAATTAACTAAATTGTACCACTGAATATGCTATCACTAGTTAGTAGTCAGTTGATTGTATACCTAATACAAATTGTTACAATATATTCAATTAATCCATTTCATCATATCAACTTATCACTAAAAATAAAGTCACATAGCTTTCCTTTTAATTGCAGTAGTCAACAACTGAGCTAAAACATTTCTTTAACAAACGAAACCAAACTTCCATATTACTCTCACTTTTCTATATCCTATCCATGTCTGCATCTCCTCTTATATTTTGTGTTCTCTAAACAAAAAATTCTTTCCATTTTTACATTTCTGACTATACAAAATAACTATTATAACCGTATTACTCCCCCAGTAATTAAGAGTTAACATTTGTCAAAGTACATGTTTGGAAGAACAGTCCGAATGTAAAAAGTGACGTGTCTCCATCAACAACGTGAGTTTCATATTTGATTTTGTCTTAACCTTTGTTTGATTAGCCTTATTGAAAAAATTAACTAAATTCTCAGTTCTACCGAAAACTTGAAGCTTATTCAAAATCACAGAGTCCTGTCAAATGCTCACACAGTAGATTGAATTGGTGATCGAGTATTTTCACTTTTGAAAGAGCCAAAAATTGATTCTAACTTGAAACAGTAATTTGAAGTTTTTTGATTATAGAATTGATTCTTAACTCCAATTTATTGTTCAACATGAATGTATCCAAACAAAAATCACTTAACTTTTTTGTCATCGTAAAACCAAACACACAACATATGGTGACGTATAAAATTGATTTGGACTAAAAGTGAATTAAATGTAAAGTGAATTTTTGTTTGGATACGTTGAGATAAAAGTGAGTTGAACAAAAAGTCAAGGCTAGAAGTCAAATAAAACTTTTTCACTTAAAAAGTTAGAATCAGTTCTACTAGTCGAAAACATCAAATTATGTCAAGATTAATTCAACACATCTATAATCAATTTTCTTCGTTGTTCCAAAAGTGTAAATGAATATACACGTTGATAACAAGATCTAGCATTCATAAAGTACAGTAGCGAATCCTAAAACATAGAACAAGAAATCTACCATTGCAAAACTATATATAATAGTTGAATTATGGAAGGGAAGAGAAAGTGAAAGGGAGTTGATTGAGTTGAATTTGAGGAACGAACCAGATCGATGAGAGCAGCGGCTTTCTCGTAGTTAGAACCGTAGGTGATAGCATCGGAGCGACGGACTATCCCTCGCGAACGGTTTCTTAAACCACCACTGCTTTCGCCTCGAAGCAAAGGCTCCATCGTTGAAGTGAAAAAAATGAAGAGAGAGTTGAAACTGTGAGACTACTAATGAATTGAGTTGAAGGTGTTATGGGATCACGCTTTGCACATGGAGAGAGCACGAGGTCGAGGTGGGAGCAGAGACAAAATGCTATTAATGAGATCAGAATGGGTTAACGAAATAACGACTTTGGTTCTATCCTCTCCTCTTAGTAATATTAATTGGGTAAATGGTATGGTACTACTGGTGAATGTCAATTTCATGCTATAAATAATGTGACTAGTACTTGCTAGTTTCTGAGTTCTTATCCAAGGATTTATTATCAAAGTCATACGTGCCAGTATCTACATGGATATAGTACAATTCTAAGTCAAAAACTGGATGGATTGGATCCCAACCCTGTTTGTTCACACTTCATACTTTTGTCGGTATAAAAACATAACTTCTCTTTGTTTCAACATGGGATATGGTTAGTATTTTTTATCTTAAGAGTATAATTATTTTTATGATATTTGTAAAACTACAACTTTCTCTCTCATACTCACGTCATATTTTATTTTTATCTTTTTATTGCTTTGGTTTTTATGTCAATTATTACTTTTTCTTTATATATTCATGGTTGTCACATAAGTTGTCAACAAAATGGTTGTTTAAATAATATTACTCTAACTATAATAACAGTATAACTATATCATTATAAAAAGAGAGTTACTTTTTCCATCCTATGTCTTTCCTCGCGCGCCCTATTTTTTTTTCACTTTTACCCCTGGTCCGGAATTCGTTTTCGGAATGAATTGTTAATGTTTTCCAGATTTATCTGGATTTTAAATTCCGGAATGGTCTTTTTCAAGAACTTTTACAATTTTAAGCTTTGAAATTCGTAAAATAAATGCAAATAAACATATAAAACAGAAATAAAAAGATAAAAACAACTCATTTTATTGATATTTGAATAATACATTACAATAATGTTGAAGGTTTTTACATAAGAACCTAAAACTATTTCCACAGGGGGTGAGTTATACTAGTGGCTCCGGCTGATAGGACATATCAGTAGCTTCATTGTTGGAGGGGAGACAGGGGAGGAGGAAAGAGGAGGGCGAAAAGAAGAAAACAATGTCTCTGAACCCCGTTGATCGTTCATACAATCCTTGAAAATTTCAAAAGAGACTTGTTTCTATGAAAGGCCAACGATGAAAAACCATGGTTGTAGAAGAGGAGAAGAAGGTGGAAGAGGATGGTGTGAGAAACGGTGGGGTTTGAAAGGCTATTTATAGGGAGGGTGGGTCAAAAAATGGTTGGGATGCCATAAATGTAGTCAAAAACGTGGTAAAACACGTTTTCTTGACTTGATCACCGACACAAAACGTTTGAAAAACGTTTTGCTTGTGGTGCAGACCACCGGCCATGACACCGATGCAGTCCGAAAAATACAATCTGAAATGCACCTTTGTTTTCCAGAATATATTTTCCGGATTAATACGATATTGGTGAACATAGGGCATAAGTGTATTCTAGAAAACGAAATCCGGAATACTTCAGCATATGATTCTTCTGTATGGACCACATTGCACCAAGAGTTTATGTGGTTCACAACATCCGAAAGACCTCTATAAATACACCATCTCTGGTTTTCAGTTTCAATACCAGCAAAACACACAAACACACCAAAGAAAACCATGCAAATTTTTGTCATTAAACTTAGGATTTTTCTCACATTGTCGCAAATAGATAGCTCTCTATTTGACGGCGTGATGAAGATCTTCAGCATGCTGTCAAAAATACAAACAAACACACCAAAGAGACCATGAACATTTTTGTCATTGTGCTGAGGATCTTTGTCATGCTGCTGCAAAATAGATTGCTCTCTATGTGCCAGTATGGTGAAGATCCTCAGCATGCTTTCAAAAATATATAGATTTAAGGTTGCCTCCTTGATAGATAGATAACTCAAAAATATCAAGAGATTGCTATGAGTTAAATCTTGCTGCCTGCCATATGAATATGTCATTTGGCAAGGCAGCATGATCTAACTCAAAGAAATCCACTTGAAAACACACTTTCCAACAAGATTCAACATTTATGTTATTATGGTTTTTTTTAACTGTTTATTTGTCTTATGTTGCTTCTATTTATGTTATGAACCTTTGTTCTAGTATTTTCCGGAAACACTAACAATCTGGTTCGGAAAACGTAATCCGGACCAGAAGTATTTTTGGAATTTTTGTAGGGCGCGCGAGAAGACAACATGGTGGGAAAAGTTAAACTCTTATAAAAAAAAAAGGGTTTTCCACACCTTAAGGTGTGATTATCAACTTTTTAGTTATAACTTGGCAAAAGACACCTTCATAAAAATTAGTTGATGTCTTTTAGCAAATGCCTATAGAATAACTTGCTAAAAAACACTTTCATAAATGGTGTCTTCTAGCCTAACCCTATAAAAAGTATAACTATAATATATGGTTTAAATATCACAACTCCAATATCTTTTTACCATATGATAATTGTTATTTTTTTTTTTATCAAATATGATAATTGTTAAGCTAAAAAATGGTCAATTAGAGGAACAATTGCTCTGCTTTGGCACTGTTCGATTTTTTTTTACAAGAAAAAACTTCATCTTCACATTTTTATCATAACACATGTTTATCTTCTTGCATTTATCATATAAAATAATTATATTGTCATTTTCTATTCAATCAAACAAAACGTCAAAGACAAACACTTTTTTTCCTTTTAATTCTCTCACCAATCAATATATTATCAACTTACATTTTTCTCCTAAAAAAAAAACTCTATTGTATTTTTCATCTCTTGATCAATTATCAAATTAACTCTTTCACTCAAAATAAAAAAAATCATTCATTTTCATTTTCTTTTTCTACAAAATTACAATCAAACATAATGTTCTGGTGCTATTGCTATACAATATAAACAATTTTGTCTTTTGAAAAAATAATATAAACAATTTTAAAGCGCAGTACAAATGGCATGTGCTTTTGCCACAGCCCACGAGGCACACGACATACACATTAAATATATATATTTTGGTAAAGTTTTTTATGATTATTCTGTTCTAATACTATAACTATTATTTTATTTTACTATAAATTGATTGATATACAGATACTGATTGGTAATATTGAACATTGACATTGATGTATGGTTACATTGAAGTCCACGGTTTTGTCTGATATTGAAACAAAACAAAACATGACAAAATGCAAGCCACGACATGATTTAATTATATGCAGCTTCAACTAGTGGCCACATGGGATGCATTCAAGGAGTAATCTTTCCATTCTTCTGATTTTGAACCAAAGTTTGAGACTATGGCCCCTCAGTCTGTTCAAAAGCCCTTTAGGTTTATCAGATTGTAACGCCCAGTCGCACAAAATCCATCTGGAGTTACGACCCGATCGTTGTTTTTTGGATCGGCTTATTTCAGAGGTTCAGCACTCCACGTGACGCGTAGAGGAATTCTCCCAAAGCTTTTACAGTTTGAGGCTTTGAGCTGCAGAATTATGATAAAAGGTCAACTAATGGAGATAAAACTATACTAATTGCTAAACCATACTGAGGATAAAACTATTATAATTGAACATATTGATAGAAAGATGCAAGAAATAGAATGACAATTTGACAAAGAGTCAAGTAACAACAGTTTGTGGAACACATTATAAGCCTCAAAAATCACTGTGAGCAAGCAGCATTATATATCTCAAATATTAAACACAAATGCACACATAATTAAGCAAATTTTCCTTAGCTTGTAATATAAAAGAAAAGGGTACCTGAATTGAATCACATTGCTTGAAACCCTGGCAACCATGACAGCAGCATTATATATCTCAAAGATTAAAATCACCGTGAAGAAAATTTACATTGAATCAAATTCAACTTATATAGATTTTTTTCCTGCTGTAACTATCTTGGTTATCTGAAGGCCCCTACTGAATGCTTCATTGAAGAGAATTCTGGTTTGCATTGCTTGAAACCCAGGCAACCATGACAGTACTGCAACAGGAGCCATAACAATGATTCCGAATAATATATCGTATAGACGAGCCATCGAAACAACACCATGCCAAATTATGCTGCGCTGCAAAAATGGCCTAAATACTTGAGCAATCAATAGCATACCCCAGCCTGTGGGAATGAATGCTAACAAACTAGTAAAAAGGTCCATGAATTTGAATTGAGTGAATTCCAACAAAGCAAGTATCACAAGTATGGCAAAAACTATGACAAGTGACTGAATCAATCTGTAATAGATGTGATGTTTTGCATCAAACTCATTCCTTGCATACGCTACCACCACATAAATACTGAACACAACAACAACATAAATCCATGATAGCAAGTAAACAACTATGCTGGTACTTCCTGCAGCTATGCCGAGCTGGTAGACAATACCGTACTGGAAGACGAAGAAACGGAGGTCTAAAATTATCTCCATAAGCTTTCCCCAAAATCCTGTTACCTTTAGATGATCCTGCTCTTCGTACCACCACTTTTCCCAGCTCTCTTCTGCTTTAGCAAACACACCTCCACGGAACCAGATCCAGTTCATAAAGTCTTCAAAATCGTACACAGCTTTTAACCAGTCAAAACCAGAAGGATTGAATACAAAGGGTGCCATAAACCATGATGCAACCAAAAACCAACTAGAGATGGTCATGGCTAGATAAACATATGTTTTAGTTGATACAGAACTGTGTGATGAATAAATTACTAATATTAACCCCAATTCAATTGCTTTCACAAAATGGCTACGAGCATAGAGTCTATAGTTTTCTGCAAAACTCTTGTGCTCTACAACAAAACCACGACCTGTGGCTCGATATTTTGCACCTCCATGCAGGATAGTCCGTCCAAAGAAATGGCTACGTGTACCCATGGAGAATGTGTAGAAAACTGATGAAAGTTGGAGCTGCATTGTCAAAAAATCCCAGACAGCTTGAAGGAATCCATGTTCAAGGGAATTCTCCACAATCATTGGAAGGGCAGTGAAAAGTCCAATTTGGACTAGGAACTGCTGATTCATTATTATACCAAGTGCTTTATTTTTATTGCTGTTATTTTCCATAGCAGCTTCAATACCACTAAGCGCAAGCAATAATCGACCCCACAGAAATGCATAAACCGTAAGAACCACCATCATTGTGTTGAAAAAGAATCCCACTGTAGTATAGAAGAATGACAGCATCCTGAAGAAATCCAGTCTATGACCCAATCTATATACATCTCTGCTCAATACTTGCTCCCCATTTCCACTGGCAACCTTGGCTTCAAACATTGATATCTGATTCAACCCAACATCCCTTCCTTTTCCAACTTGAATGTATTCATGATGTGTGATATTACCTCCACGAATAGTACAGTTAAAACCGGCAAAAATGTCCTCGCTTATGTTGATCACTCTAGAAGCTTTACTGATACCACCTCTAGTTATAAACCAAAACCTGTCAAACACATCCGGATGGCCATAATGCATTCGAATTTTCAAAGGGTTTGCCAAAACCCTCTGCCCTAAGGTGACAAAACTTGATTCCTGAGCTGACATGAACCAAGCAAGAGAGGAAACGAAACCTGTAAATATATGTTCCCTCACTCCCAAAATAGTTGGTTTTCGAATGCCATAGTAATGCTTGAATTCTTCCAAGAGATTTCGTATTTTAAGTGCCTCCTCGAAATAGTTATCCTGGTTCATATCAATAGTTTGAATTGCATCCCCGCGAGTGAATATGATGGCGTGGTTTTGATTTTCTGGCTTTCCTTCTCCAAGTTTCAAGGGACCTGGCAATTTTACACGGTATATTTCCACCTCCCTCTCCAGCTGTTGGTCATACTTAACAAGAACAGAATAATAGTCCTTCTCATTCTCATCCCTCCCTGTGCGAACCTCATCAACATAGGCAACTCTTAGGGCTTCATTGTTTTTCATTAAATACAAAATTTCATCGGCATGAGGATCCTTTCTTGCCTTCTGAGTTCCATATATCTGACAAGCAATCACATACGTGAATTTCATTAATGCAGTTCCATAGTCATGGCCTTTGAACAAACTTACTGTACTGCTTGCTTCAGAAAATGATGACTTTTGCGAGTTGATACTGTCTGGGATATCTTGATTCAATGGAACAAGTTCACGTGAGCCTTCTGTGATCTCTACTTCTGATGCAGAATCTAGAAAAGCCAAAAGCTTGAGGGCCTTATAGTAGTACATCATTCCCCTAACAGTCCGCGATAGTGTCTGGCCTCTATACGATGCCCATGACCTCAATTCTCTTAGTTTATCTGTCCATATTTCACGGTCTTTCATCATCCCCTCTCGCCGCATTCTCTCCATAAAATTCTTCCATTCATCTTCATATATAGTCTGCAGATAGTATAGAGTTGATATCCCATCTTCATTCCCAGTTCTGAGCTGCTCTTTACTGTAAACCACTTCTTCACTATAATAAGGGGTTAGAACACTGAAAGCCATCATTTTCTCAACTTGAGGAGCATGGGGCATCTTCATAAAAAGTGAGTTACTGAAGAAAGCAATTCGCCGTCTAGCTTCTAGATTAATTGGAATGTTTTGCATTGAATCCCTGGAGGTAAGAATAGTAAGCAAGCGTCGAATCTGCCGATAGAAGTTCTCGTTCATGGTGTCAGGGAACTGAATGGCATTCTGAAAAAGTAAAATCTGAGAAGAAGCTGGATCTTGTGGAGCCAAACCATCCTCCTTTAGCCGTTCGTTATCCCTTTTCTCCTTGAAAAAATCTCTGACAGAAATCTCATAAAGAGCCTGAAGGGTGTCCACCAATCGGTTAGAATCTTTCATTCCATTATTTAACAATTCAAGAAGTTTTATCAACTTGCCGTGGAGCTGGGGAAGTGCTGTAGTTTTGAATACTTTGGTGAATTTCCCAATCTCAATTGAATGATCAATTTCTTGAAACATAGCAGTCACAATAGAATGTTCTTCACTATCAGGTCTGATAATCTGTCGAAACAGGTGTTTGATACAGTCATATGCTTCAATCACAGCGCATCTCCTGAACTCGTACTTACATATCTTTCTCCAAAGCCTCCTATCGTGAGAATCAACTAGTTCTTTGGCCTCGCTTAATGCCAGTAGCAATTCATTGCAGAGAAGAAAACATGGCCAACGAATAACCCTAACATTCCAAGCATTGTTTGGCAGCTCCAGCAGCTCAACCTCTTTATCAGAAATGATATCCTCCTCTCTAAAGGACATAATTATCTCGTTCCATAACAAAGCAAATTTCTTGGCATCAGCCTGATTAGAATCGAGCTTCTTAAAAGGATGACCAAGTCCATACCTTAGCTTCATCCTATGAATTGCATCCCTCAGCTTGCTCCTCAATGTCCCCCTTGCATTCAACAACTGCTCTTCTGGCATTAAATTAAAAAGAGCAGCAGTGGCGAAAAACTGAAACCTCAACTTCAGCTGTTGCATACCTCGAATCTCGCCCAAATGTGCAAACAAACCCACCGTTGCCCCAACCAAAGACGAATATATCGAATACCATATCTGAATATCCATCAGGTAAATCAAAACAACCGGAATCCACAGTAGCGCAATAGCAAAAATGCTATGACCTTTTTGAAAAAACTCATGCCAATGATAATCAATATCCTTAAGATCCAATACTGCTCTTGATGGAGCAATCATAGGTTTAATCTGTAAAAAGTAACTGAAACTAAATTTTGAAACCAACACCACAACCCAAAACAAAGTATACTTAACACTATCAACAAGACCTTGTCTCAATCCACGACCAACATAAATTCTCCTCTGAAACCACCATGTGAACATATAAATAATCCTCCAATTTCTTTTCTCCATAAAATTTCTAATCCAAGGTAGTATAAAAAGTGCCAAAGCAAGAAGCTCTGGAACAACAAAAAGAAAACAAACTTTACGAAAAATTATCAACCTCTTATTAGCCTCCACAGACCATTCTTTATCATGTTTTCTCTGCGACCATGTCTTTGCATAAAAGTAAGAAAAAACAACGACCCACCCTGCAGCAACGATACTTTTCAACACCATCCTAACTCCAAGCAACTTCGTCTCCCTCGAAACCAATCTCCATTGCATAACTATATCAAGCAAAGATTGAAAAAACCTCAAACCACTCCACGTAAAAACAACCGTTAAAAGCAGAACCTGCAAATCGCGATCCTCCATCACCGCACGCCAAGGATAAGCTCTATCATTCCAACCAGCAATAATCGCCACTTGAAGAAACAAAATCAACATCACCCAAAGCCTATCAAAACTCCTAAACAAATTCCAAAACGACCTCTGTTCAACAAAACCCGTCTTCCCAACACGATTTCCATCGAAAAAACTACTCCCAACATCAATAGGCCATTTCAATTTCTCAAAACACCTCTTGCTCCAAAAATACTCATTTATATCATCAAAATTTCTCCATCTCGTATGTGGTTCCGTTCCATTACTACTTCTAATCTCAGCCTCAAACTTCACCATTTGATAAATCGGCTTCACAACATCGTTTAAGAAACCATATTGCGAATGAAAGAACGGTTCATAATCATAATGGTCATTGTTTTTCTTACTCCGCAAGATTTTATTTAAATCATTTGCCATATGATGAAAAATATAGCAAATACATTCAGGAATAAAACGTAAATTCGCAGATTCTCCCCAAATGAGAAGATAAAGAGAAACATACAGAATCTCACGACGATGATCAGAGTTATTATTTTTGAGATCAGGAAGCCAGACACTTGACTTGACATGCAAGTAACTGCACCAGGAAGTGTAGTTACGTAGAAGATTCTTCCGGAACGAGCGGATTACAGAGGCATCGAGGGAATCGATGTTGTCTGGTGGAGGATTGAGACGCATCTGAGCGTTGGCGAGATGGAGGAGAACATGTTCTCGTTGGTTGCGGACATTGTCTGTCTGGAAGCCGAAAAAGAGGGCTAGCCAATCTAGGAGGTCGTAGTGAGGTTGCCATTGGGGAGGAAGGTGAAGGTCACCGACGGTGTTGAGGGCGGAGAAGGCAGCGCGGATTTCGGGGAAGCGGAGGGAGGGGTGGTCAGTGGTGAGGGAGTTGTGGAGTGGGAGGATGTTGTAGGGCTCGGCCGCGACGGAGGTTGTGCGAGTGGTTGGCATGTCATTGGAGTTGGGAAGAGAGAGTGTGACTGTGTGTTATGATTCTGTTATTTGGTTAGTAAGTTAGTTAGTTACAGAGAGAGAAGAATGAGAAGTGGTCTTGTGTAACGGTCATAGCGGGAATAGACCAAAAAAAAAAAGGCGCGTTACTTAACACGTGCATCTACATGATTATGTCTAAGATACTTTTCTTTGATACTTGGCTCAAAAGTTCCCTATTATATGGGTTGAGTTACTGATGCTTGTATAAGGATTTCACGTGATTGGTCATTGATGTTATTTGTACAACTATTTAAAAAAAATTGAACAATTCTCTCATACATGATTTTATTGAAAATATAAAATTTGAAGTAAATTTTGCTTATAATTCATCTGGGGTGGAGAATTTTTAAGAAACACTATTTACAATTTTTGGCATCAACTTAAGTTATTTGAATTCATTGTTGAACAGTGTTTTGATGTGAAATAGGTACCACTCGACGTCTCAAATATGGGTAATTTTGATGGAGGAAATCTATATACTTCCTCCGTCCCTGTATATAAGCATCTATTTGACTTTATTTTTATCCATAAATGTAAACTCCTTTTCAAATTACTAGATTCATTTATTGTTTTTTTTCTCTAAACATACCCCTAATTAATACCACTAACTTGTCTTGAAATATGAAAAGTCAAATTTAATACAGATACAAACAAATGACAATTTGGTAATATTAACACGCAAAATAGACACATTAATTGCAATAACAATTTTTCTTAAGAAATGTGAAAAATGCAAAAGGTATTTAGATATAGGGATGGAGGAAGTATATAAAAAAAAGTTCTCAACATGATTTCAACAAAAACATCTACAAATTAACGAACATAAACCAAATGAATTACAATTTCCTTCGTAATCAAGAAAAGGAAAAAAAACGTCCCTAAAATAAAGCTCATATCGTAATAAATTGCGGGTTTGAACCTATGATTCTCTACTTCTCAATAATTAATTTAAGAGTTTCATTGTTAGATTCTTTAGAAGGAAAAATTGTATCAAATATCACTTGATGCAAAACTTCAAATAAGTTATATCCTTTTTCTTTTTTCACGGAAACTGAGTTTAAATATACATGCTTATTTTACGTAATCTTATTTTAAATAGTTACATGTAAACCTCGTTTAAGTAGGTTATGGTCATATGAGTTTACATGTACTACTTAAACTGAATTTATGTTAACCTCAACTTTTAAATGAATGTTTACATAAATTGAATTAATGTGCACCATCAAATAATTGTCACTTGTAGCATTAACATGTGGGTATTTGAACAACAACAAAAAATAAAAACTTAGCATCACCAAAGAAAAGAAGATATTCACTTTTACATATATGCAATAGAGTATGAATGAAAGACGTTTTAATTCATTCTTTAATCATTCATTGAGAATAATTGAACATCCATGATTGTTTGTGCGTGAAAGAGGGTGAAAGTTTATAGTGATAATGAAATCAGTGTTTTAAGAAAATTTATATGAAAACGACAATTTTGGTATTGTTGTAAAATTTTAAGTAAATTTCGGTGTAACCAGAAACATATGGGGTAGGACTAGAAAAACTCTTTAACTTTGTCCTACTCCAAAATTGAATTTTTAAGAAATTAATATCTCAAAATCATCTTATAGTCATACTCAGTTTTTGGTGGAACAATTCTTAGCTAGATTTTACTTACTTTTCGATCGAATTCTGAATTATCATAATCCTATTTCTCTGAGAACCGGACGATAAACACCAACAAACATTATTTTTTTACTTAACATAGTTAAAATTTGACGTACAGTTAATCAAACATGAAGAGGAAAACCTCTTCCAATATTAGGGTTAAAACCAACACTAAACCCAATTAACTCTTGCTTCTTTTTTTTAGCAAAGTCAAATTTAGTGCATTTCATTCATAAATAAAAAGTACATAGTAGATGGTACACCATTGAAAACATAGGGGTTAGGATGAGATAAAGATGCTCTAGCAATACTATGAGCAACCTTATTAGCTTGCCTCTTAACAAACGACGTTGTAAAGTTGTAATTAGTAGATTAAAGGATTCGACATTGAGAGATTGGACACCAAACTCAGTATTAGGAACAATAGATGATGAAAGGGCATATGCATGTAACTTACAAACTGTTTCAAACCAGACAGAGTGAAATCCGTTTGAAATAGCCATTTTGATAGATTCTAGTAAAGCAATGGTTTCAGCTTCTAGAGACAAGACATATAAGTGTAAGTAACCTGATTTACCCAATAAAAGTTGTCCCAAATGGTTCCTGAAGCACATTCCATACCCTATGGAGTCATTAGCATGGAAGATGATGTAAGTGGAAGTAGATTCTATGCTTCCCATAACTTTGCGACTTTTCCAGATCCTCCACAAGAGCATTGCAGCTAGGGGTTGTTGGTGGAGCAGCAACCTGTCAGAAAAATCAAACATAGTGTTTGTACTAAACAATTTTTTCAATGAAATGGAATCAAAATCTCCATCGTATCGGAGTTTTTCTTTTCTCCGCCATCATCGCAGTTGAAGATTGAGAAAACGTAGTGAGTTAAATCACGGTAGTGATTTCGAAATGCGACAAATTCGAAATCGTCATTGTCATTTTAGGAGTTTGAGTTGTCGTTACAGTGCAGGATAAAGTCGAAAACAACATATTTTTTGTTACAAAATTACCTTCACCTTCATATACTTATTTTCTCTCTTCTAAGAAAAACTATTTTTTGAAGAAAAAAAATACTTTTAACATCTTCTCATTTAAATATGTTTTTTGATTTTTTAAGTGATTATCATTTTTTAAAAAGTGATTTTTTCTTTTAAAAAAGCTAGAACGAACGTACTTTAAATGAGAAGTTATTTTTAATATCTTTTCCACAAAATTATTTTTTTTGGACAGACATGAAAACATTTTTTTATAACAGATATTTTTTAAAGTTATTTTCGTTTTGGTAAACAAACACAAAACAACCTCTTATTTTCATTTTCTATAATATGTAACAAACAATCTCAATATCTTTTTTTTTTTAGGGAAAATGATCTCAATATCTTTTAAAATTAGCATCTAAATTATTGAATATCATAACCACTATATTTTATATCCATAATAAAAAAAAAGTCAGGCTTAATTGAAAATAAAAAGTGTATATAAAAAAATAAAAAGGAATGCTAATTTGTCCATATAAAACCCCAAAAAACCTTAGATCTATTCTTCCTACACAAAACACTCGCGCTGCAGCCTTTTCAATGCGTGAGTTAAATTATTATACCTGGCGCGTGCGTGAGTTAACTTATTGATTAAGAGGAAGCAATATTTATTAAGAGACAACAGCACACACAAGGACAGATTATGATTTATGAATGCATGTGGTTGAGAGAGAGTGTGTGTTATTCTGTCATGGGCCTCCAATTCGACAGCGGCCATAATACTAGAATTTTGGAAATTGGAAAGTGTTACGATCATAGAAGAATTGAATATGGAGTTTACAGAAGAGGACTTTAGTAGGTTACTGTTTGCCGAGAACAATCGAAAAGCAGCTGAAGAAAATTGGAAATTGGAACAGGTTGGCTGAGGCCTGAAACATTTACCTTGTTGATTATTATGTCATCCTGATGATGATGATGATGGACTAAAATATTTGCCTTTTTTGCTTTGCTGCTAAACAAAACGTGAGTTTTGGGTTGGGGGATGTGCAACAAACGTATTCCCATTTAGTATGAACTAGCATGAGTTAACTCACGCGGGAAACAACACGTTGCGTCGTGAGTTAACTCATGCCGCGTAAGTTAACTAACGCAAGCTGCAGAGTGGGAGCGAAATGTGCTGGGGGAAGAGCAGAACTCAAAACCTTAAACCCATAAGAATGTAAAGGCAGACAAGCTGATCACTCGCATCCGACACTCTCTCTTCGCTTCTGCCTCTTTCATTTTCAACAACTCAGGTATTCATCCATCTTCATTCTGTTCATTTTGCGTGTTCTATTTTCTTCACTCTCGAATACGTCTCTGAGATTATGAATATTTCAAAAATATCCCTAACTCTTAAACCATTAAGTTGTTCCTTATATTTAACTACTTACTATCAATTAGGTCTCTATATTTTAACAATCTATTCTCATTTTAATCCCTAATATACTCTCACAAGGACTAAATTGAGCAAAATTTGATAGAATTAAGGACTTTTTCAAATTTTCATAATCTTAGGGACCTATTTGAGAGCGCTCTACAAAGTTAGAGACGAATTTAGTAGTTTACTCTTTCTTAATTCATAAGAAAATGAAAGTAATTTGGAACTGTTTTTTATTATAAGATTGTTTTTTATAATTCCATATACATATGCTTTGCCATGCTAGCATTTTTGAGAGGTGTGGTTTCTCGTCTACGGAAATTCCCTGTGGCGCCACTGCCACGATTTTTGAGTTCAGATGTTGAGACTATACGGAGGATTGAAGCAAAACCTAGCATGATGACACCGAATTCACAATGAACTGGTGTTATAGCTGTAAAATGTGGAATGACTGCACTTTGGGATAAATGGGGTGCTAGAGTTCCAATTTCTATCCTTTGGGTTGATGATAACATTGTCTCTCAGGTCAAAACTCCTGAGAAGGAAGGCTATTGTTCTCTCCAGGTGCGTTCCATTTCGTTCTCTCGATCAAATTTAATGTTTATAATGAATTATTAAGCAGATTAACTCACCTTAGAGTTACTCGTGGAACAACTTGAGTTATTGCGAAAGTTACTCAATGTTTATAATGAATTATTAAGCGAAGTTGCTTGTTCCCTCGTGTATATTATTAAGTTCAATGTGTATCTAATTATAGACATGTTTGATATTTTGTTTTAGTTAGATTGGTTGTGGACAGAAGAAGGAGAAACACTTGACAAAGCCTGAAGTGGGTCATTTTAGGGCTCAAGGAGTTCCTATGAAGAGGAAGCTTCAGGAGTTTCGAGTGACAGAGGATGCACTTCTTCCTGTTGGTACATCACTTAATGTTCGCCATTTTGTTCCCGACCAGTACGTTGACATCACAGGAATCACTAAAGGAAAAGGTTTTCAGGTATTTTTCTTTCCCTCGCACTACTTACTTCTCATCTCCTTTTCCTTATAAATAACGATCTCTCTCTTACATTGAGTATGTAGTATTTGTTCCTGCATGTGTCTGTATAATAATAGTTGAGTTGAATGCATTGTGTTCTTTGTTTGTTTGTTGACATGATTAGTTATTATTCCGTTGAAGAATTTATTAAATTTGCATTTGTAAGATTAAAATGAATTACACCAGTCAGAAACAATAATAAGTTGACAGATTCAAACATGTATTATATGTCATTATTTATTATTTGGTTAATTGTTTCGTTTCACAATTTATTTACTTCTGGACAATTATCGATGTTCGGTAGTTTCAACTTTCATCTTGCATGTACAAGTTAAGGTAATGGTGCAGCTTTATTCTTTTCTCTCGTTCTGTTTTACTTGACCTCTCTGGAAATTTGAAAAACTAAATGTTGGTTTGCATGCTTTCTAAAGAGTGGTTTATTGTTTATTTTTTTGTTTCTGTTTCTTATTTTAATTGTTATTCGTGTATGACTGTGGATACTTCTCTGTTTCATGTTAAAACCTTCCATTGAGTAAATCAGGCAATAACATGATACTACCATTTTTTTACAGATTTATGTCTTTTCAGTTACGTGGGTGTTGGTTTAAATTATCTTTTCTGTTTCCAGGGTGTGATCGATCGGTGGAATTTCAAGGGAGGTTCAGCATCCTATGGGAATTCGAAAGCACATAGAACCATGGGTTCTTCAGGAATGCTTGGTCCTTGTAAGGTTGGATGGAGTCCTTTAGATCAGTATTCTTTCTTAATTAATACAGCTTTCTGTATTTGTATATATTGAAAATATGTTAGATTGACTGTCTGTATAAGTTTATTTTCTTTACATTTATGTTTCTCACCTATAGTTGTTGTGATAATATATTTTTCCTCACTGTTCAGGTTTTTAAAGGTAAAAAAATGCCGGGGAGAATGGGTGGGAAGCAAAGAACAGTAAAAAATGTATGGGTCTACAAAATTGATCCAGCAAGAAATTTGATGTGGGTGAAAGGCCAGGTAATTAATTTTATATACTTGTTGTTGTTGTTGGAGCTATAGGACAGGAACTATTTTATATCACCTCGGGGAAAAAATCTGATTAAACTCGAGTGGTTAAAGAGCTTCAGTTAAAGATGAATCGGTCTGAAGTATCCGAGTTTAAAACATAGCTGAAAGCCTGAAACAATCCTCATTCAAATTTTATTTACCTCTGGCTGAACTGTAGATTACTAGGGTTCCTTCCATCTCGGAACCGGAGGTTTAAGACCAAAAAATATCAACTAAGACAGTTGGCCATGAATGATTTTAATTTTTTATTAAACTTGAATCCCACTTAATTCACATTGCAGTACTGCTAGTATAGAAACTTGTATGTTTATATGAGCTAAGAAATTTTGTATGACGATATCATTAAGAGAACGATGGTGAATCAGTAACCATTCTGTATCTATTTTAATAGCTCAATTATTTATTAATAACTGGCCAAAATATTTGGAATCTTGGCTGTACGTGGACTGATTATTTCCCTTTGTATGAATTGCACTATGCAGGTCCCAGGAGCTACAGGGAACTTTGTTTTTATAAAAGATTCAGTTTATGAAAAACCTGACACATCTATACTTCCTTTCCCAACTTACTTTGTGCCAGAAGATGAAGATGCAGATGATATGAAACCTTTGGTTGCTGATCTCGGCGATGTGGATCCATTTATGGTTACCGATTAAAGAGATAGTTCAGAAAATGGGTTTTTGTATTAGGTTTTCTTCATGTAATCATGTTCTTTTATTTGAATATAGATGGGGAAAATGAGTATTGAGGTACCACCATCCAAGGATGATTTTTTCACTTGAATCCTTCATTGGTTAACTTCTAGGGTTGTTACTTTGAGACTTGGAATTGGTGAATTACATAGTTGATTCTAACTTAATTGTTTCTTTTTAAGCTAGTTTATTTGGCACGGACCATGCGGTGTAGTATCTTAACAAATTTTGGTAGATCTCTCTATTCAGATTGTGATAGTTTTAAAGGACTACTTGAGGGGAAATAGATTTCCAAAGGTTAAGATATGTTTTCACAGTTACTATACTACTCTAGCACCGTAATTTTGCATTTTGCAAATTATTTGTGAAAACAAATGGGCAAGTTATAAAACTGAAATATTAAGGAAAATGGTTACAGCAAAAAAAAAAGGTACTACAAGCCATAAATCGATAATGAAACAAAAAAAAAGAATTTATGAAATCCAGTTTTTAAAAAAAAAACATATCTTAACTGTATACTTATCTGATTTACCATGCCTATTTATGTAAATAATTATATAAATGTCAGAAAAAGAGCCAAACAATTTACTCTTCATGCATGGTGGACAAATCCTTTTATTTCTCACCATAAACGTTAACCAACATGACAGGATAGCATTATATATTTGTTTGGGTGTAGGTATGAAGTTTAAATTGCGGTTTAGTGGTGATGGTGCAAATGATGTTGGTATGTTTAGGACTTAGGAGGCTGATATTGGAGTTGGCATTAGTGGAGCTGAAGGGATGCAGATTAAAGATGTATTTTCTTGAACTTATTTGGGTGGTGCTATATGAGTAAATAGCCGTCTAGGTCCTTGAATGTTTCAGAGGCTGTCACTATAGTGACACTACCTCACACATTTGAGGCTCAAGATGACTATTTACTCTATCCTCTGAATAATGCTTACCACAAGATCGCAATAACGCTTACCTCAAGATTACCTAGTTGAGCTGGATAATGGCCCTTGATTTGCGGCAGAATCACTGAATATAGCTTTGCATCGGCATGCTGTTCAGCAATGTATCCGTGGAAGGTGGACTTGTAGCTTGGCTTGTAAGGTACATAGTGTGAGCATTTACTGAAGGGGGTCTCATTTGAGAGTGCATTGAGGGTGGTTGCAGAGGTTAGACCTGCTCAGGTAACGGTTGAGACCATTGCTGTTGCTGCAGCTGTTATGGCTGCTGATACTGAGAAAATTGTTGCGCAGTCTGTGGCTGGTTTACTTGAGATGATGTTGATGATGATATCGATACTGTGTCAGATACTGACTGAGGTAGTTGGGCCGCAGTTGACGGGGTTGGGTGAAGATGCGGGCAGCATGTAATAGCGAGTATGGTGTGTGGTTTGGGTCACATTTGGTGCTGAAGCATGAGATGAAGGGGCCATAAGCTGTTGCTGGAAGGCAACCTGGTGAGAAAGGGTAAGAGCTAGCTGCTGGTTATGTGGGTCATATTCATATGATGTAGCAGATGCATTATCAGTTCTGTATTGATCTAAGGCATAAGGGGGAAATTTCTCCTCATTGGATTGTGAATGGCTTGAGGAAGGTGAATCTTTCTGATCAAGTCAAAGTTTGGCTAATTCTTTCTGAGTCTCAACTAGCTCTTATTTATTTCTAAAATTTGTACATGCATGTGTACCTACATGAGCAGCACAGAAAAATAAACACAGCAAATTTGTCTACTGGTCAGCGTACACGGTCGCTGCAAAAAGTGAACAGCTCGATGCAGCACAGTAATAAAGGAAACTCTAAGCTTAGAAAAGCATAGTATTCCATGCATGATAGATTCTTAGTTTGGCAACAACAACAATGAATATAAATCAGTTGTGATTGACAACCTTGAAGTACAAAGCAAAATTTCAAAATCAAGATTAGATGACGGTTTGGTTTACAAATTCAGAGAGGATAAGGTATTTATCTGCTGGAATTCATTTTACTTTATTTCACGAAGATTAAAACACAACGTTCCAGCTATTCACTCATCAAATGGATAACTGCTTATTATAAGCTAAAGTTATCAGTCAGGCACATCGAGAAAGAAGAAATGAAAAAAAGGTAACTCAGCGGATAGTGAAGAACTTATGAAACAAAGATATCACGTACTTCCGGAAGGTGATTGTCGAGATAATTGAGTTTTGAATCTGCCTCCTCATGGTCACTAGTTTTGTCATATATGATTCACAATCACTTTACAGGCATACAAAGTACATAGTACATCTGATCCATAATCATCACAAGTATACACACCCACTTAAAAACTATAAGCTTGAGAATGATCAAGATATAACTCAGAAAATAGTAAGTTCTGACTTTTAAGTTAATAGAAATTTTCACTGCTCACAATAAGAAGTTAATAACCACTAAAAACAATGAGCTTATCACAATTTGTTTATCTCAATTCTTAACGAAAACAAATTACGCCTGTTAATCTTTGCTGAAGAAGTGCATCTACTTTAAGAACATTAAAATAAGTATGAACTCAATAACTTCTTAATTTATACCCTGATCTTGTTCATTAACTTAGCTTGATATAATGAAATTTTACTGATTTATTACTAGGATTAGAATAAACAAAAAAACAGATTATGTTCCAATAAACCACACTTTATTAACCTTGTGGTTGGTAGGGGAGACCCCGCTAAAGGTTGTCGGGCAGATTTTTCAGCAAAAATTATACATCTGCAAGTTTGGTGGATACTTCGCACCAATAACATGGTTAAAAAAAATTCATTTTCAAGTTTTTTCATTGGTGAAAAAATTGATAAATTACTATTGAGTAAGATCAAGCAGTTTCCACAAAAAGTTCTTAATACAATTCCTATTCAAGGTCTTCATTTAATAGTAACCTTAACAATGGAACAATCTCTTTTCCTTAAAACAAGAGCATCACAATGATTGCAGTTGAAGCCATGGAATCCTCTCAGAAATTTACTCGATTCGTTTGCTCAAGATCAAAGTATGTTGCTAATATAAATTTCTTGTATTGTTTCACTAAACTTCGATGAAGTGGACATACAGCTAGCTGCTATACTACCATAGCATTGTGATGTTCTGCCACTACACTCTGCTACCTGTCATCGACTACATAGGCCTCTTGCGAAAACGCACCAGAAGACTGCCTAATTGTTTACCAGTGATCTAAATATGTGCAGACATAAAAAATATTGCTAAAAATGAAAAAATGTCATAAAAGCTATCAGCTTCACCATTTAGAGAACAAGACCGAATTCAGATACATGAAATATGCTGCCAAAAGAAGTGAGAGCCCTCATGGGTACTACCTCATTGGGATTGAAGTGACATCCATTACAATAGTCCTAGTTAATTTAACTCTCATATTGTATGACAAATGAAGTCATCGTCTCAAGGACCAAAGACATTGGAAAATAGATATTGTGACCGGATGGTCCAGACGCCATAGCTAGAGCTTTACTTTGAAATTGTGTTTGATGCGGAGACAGAGAGTTATTGGAAGATATAGGAATTTGGGCAGGGTTGTCGAATGCAAATTGCAGAAAATAGCAGTTTGTTCAAATTCTGCTATACTACAGTACTATAATGCCGCTATAGCTACTATTTAACAACACTTTGACCTACATAGCATATCGCGGAACAATAGCGATTTGTTCAAATTCCACTACAATATAGAACCGGTTTTTAACAAAACTGAACTTGGGTGATGAATTGTACCCTAACACTAGGTCGTTCACTTTACACTAACTGCAACTCAGTTTTGATCACAGAAAATCAATCCACGCCAAACCAAGAACCTTTGAATCAGACTCATATCTGTGTTAAAAACATTGAAGGTGCTTATGGTCTACTATATCTATAGACTACGTTTAATCATCTGATAACCTTTGACTGCATAACTAATTACACTTTGAAGCACATTCAGGTGTAAAAATTGTCTAAATATTTTCTTAAAAAAGCCATGCAGAAAACAAACAGATAAATCAAACCATGGTACCAAGAATGTAGAAACACACATGTGACAAGTAAAATCAACAAAAGTGTTATCATAACATAAGAAACAGTAGGCAACTTCCATGGTCTCCAGTATGCAGACTAGCTCAATACATTGCCAACCACAACTAGCTGCTCAAAGGGTTCATCTATTTTCCTTCGAAAAAGAAAACAGCTTTTAAGACTAATATCCAATTACTAAGTCCCTAATCCTTTAAATCAGGTGAACATTTTGAACAAACAAATCTAAAATCTTCTGATTTCATTGCTTCTTCAACAGGCATGCCCACACATTTAGGATGGTACCTGCAAGAAATTGAAATGTTTCTTTCATAAGCACTATAAGGACATAAACTGGTTCATAAAACCAACACAGCATTACTTCTCAGATTCTCTGTAAATTCAACAAATATTTTGTACTTAATGAATGTATGATGGCAAATAAGGTCCTGCATAATAATTCATTATACATACATAAAACCAAAATCCAATTTACCTTTGATTGCAACTTCCACACAGCACCATTAACCTATCCGGGTTATAAGGCATCTCACATTTGCATAACCTTCCAAACATAAAAGTAAAATCAACAATATTTATTTTAAAAAAAAAAAAACCTTGTCAAATACTCAAAATTCCCCTAGAAAAAAAATATCAGTGTTCAGACTTACACTTCAACGCGTTCAGGTGTCATAGCCCCAGTAAAAGCATTGTACCAGAACCTGCTAAAGTAATCGTTAGCACCTACAACTTCAAGCTTCATGTAGTTCTTCAAAGTGTGCACAAAACACTTCCCTTCAATTGTGTCAGCACTATGAACATCATAATGATTAGACAAAAACAGCTCCTTATCTCCATGAAAACATACACGTCCTTCAATGGTTTCCTCGGGTCGATAATACCTTCTTACATAGACCCTCATTCTGTTCGAATTATCCTGCTCAATCTTTTCCACACGGGCTATGATTGGTTTGATCGCGCCAGTACGGCGTAGCAAAACACAGTCTTTAGCTGCAACAAAAACAAAAAAGCAAAATCGTAATCTATGTAAATGACGCTGATATGGTTTTGAATATTGCTTTAAATTGCACTGATTGTGGATGCTGTGACACACATTGCAGTCATTGTGGCGTGAAATAAATTTTTAGAAGTTTCAGTTTGCTCCACAGTTGTTAGGGTTTTGGGGTAGTTGGTGTGGCTACGAATAATGCGGTACACACACGTGATTGAAGATCACACCGCAATTGCAGTGCAATGTTGAAAAGGCTGCCATAACAGCGATATTGCGGCTGCAATTGCGGTTGTGTGTGCAATTTGAAACCATGTTTTTGAACCATCTACTTCACTCGATTCCACAAAAGGAACGATTTGAAGCAATTTGCTTAACAAGAAGGTGTAAGGAAGGGTTTTTAGGGATTACCTCTAACGACCGTGTCGGTGCCTCTGATTGTGTATTTGTTCCTTTTCCCTTGCCTTGTTGTACCCATTATGTACTGTAGGTTGCTGCGGCGCATTCTGTTTCTGAGAAAGGGAGAGCTGCTGCCTATGAAAAATTAATTAGGTTTAATGGATAATTTATGATGATTCAGACTATATCTTTCATTGCGTAAAATCGACGCCATCGATCAGGTAATTCCTTTTTTATTTTCTTTAACTTTTACACATTAATTTTTTTTACTGTTTTCTTTTGAATAGATTCTTGTGGACATACTCCTTTCCTCACAATAATTGATTTATTCGTAAAAAAAAAATACGTTATGCTGAATCAACATTAAATCATTTTTCTTCGAAAAAGAACATTAACTCATATGTTAGTAATCCTCAAATATTACAAACGGGGAATATACACTATAGTACAGTGCACATTGCAAAATAAAATAGTAAAGTGCACATTGCTCATAGTCATCCATGACATGCTACATAACATTATTGCCGGACACTGTTATTCAAACAGAAAATGCAGTATAAGTTCTTCTTCTCACCCTGACCATCCCCTATGGAGACCCATCGAACTTTGTACATTCTACCTCTCAAGTACAGAATTAAAATCTACAGGCTGCCCAGTTTCCTCCATCCTCTGATTAATACTTACCACAAGATCGCCTCTGACTCCCATACTCACCAAATTCTCAATCAACTCATTGTAAGGATGGCTACGCATAAGTTGCAGCTGGCTGGGGTTCCTGACTGTTAGATTATGTGGTGCAGGATTCTGGAGGGAAGCACTTCGAGGAGGATATCCACCTTGAGCAAACTGAGAAAGTTTGGGAGAGTAATTTTTCTGCCACCTTTATTCATCAGGTACGCGCTCGGTTTATGGCGTCCCTGAATATGATTTTTGCATCGGCATGCTGTTCGGAAATGTGTCGGTGAGAGGTGGACTTGTGGCTTGGCTTGTAAGGTACGGAGTGTAAGCATTTACTGATGGGGGTCTCATTTTAGAATGCATTGAGGGTGGTTGCAGAGGTTGCACCTGCTGATGTGACTGTTGAGGCCATTGTTGTTGCTGATCCTGCGGCTGCTGATACTGAAAATATTGTTGTACGGTTGATGGATGATATTGATACTGCAGATACTGAACCTGAGGAACTTGTGCCGCAGTTCGTGGATTGGGTGAAGATGCGGGCAGCATGTAATAATGAGGTTGTTGTGTGGTTTGGGTCACATTTAGAACTGGATCTTGAGATGAGGGGGTCATAGGCTGTTGCTGGAAGGCAACTTGATGAGATAAGGAAAGAGCTAGCTTCTGGTTATGTGGGTCAGATGATGTAACAGCTGCATTATTTATCAGCTCTTTTTGGATCAATGGCACAACGGGAAAATTTCTCCTCGTTGGACTTTGAATTGCTTGAGGAAGGTGATCCTTTTCGAGCAAGTCGAAGTTTTGTTAATTCTTTTTAAGTTTCAACTAACTCTTGTTTGACTCTTAAAGTTTGTACAGACCTACGTACCTACACGAGCAACACAGAAAAATAAACACGCACCAAATTTAGAGAAACAAAGGAAACTCTAAGCATAGAAAAACAAATTATTCAATGTATGTCAGGTTCTTAGTTTGGCAACAACAACAATGGATGAAAAGGTAACTCAGAGAACAGTGCAGAATCTCTCAATTAAAGAGAACACTTACTTCCTGAATGTGTATGTCAAGAAATTGCATAAGGTTGTCAGTACATGTTTTCATACTCCTCTCAACAGTTGTTGCGATTACCATCTTGGCTTATAGAAACTTCAGGTGAATTATAGGCTGTAGCAGGACCTATTGATGTTTCCGCGATCCTTGAAATGTTAAAATCCTATGAAAAATGAAAATTGTGCTGGGAAAAACCGGCATAAAAGAAAATAAATGAACAAAAGAACATAACGTGGAAACTCCCATAGGGGTGGAAATGGGCTGGGCCGGGCTGGGCTTTGTAAGGCCTGACCTATTACCCGTCATAGGCTCATTTTAAGGCCTGGCCTGGCCTTTTTAAAGGCATGATGAAGCCTGAAAGCCTATTTAAAAGCCTATTTTACAATAAGGCCACAACTATAAGCCTACTACTAAATAGGCCAAAACTTATGAAGGCCTAAAACACACGATTAAGTCTGCTACTAAATAACGAAATCTTACGAAGGTCTAATTACACCAATATACCTGTTACTAAATAACCAAATCATATGAAAGCTTGAGTTTATGAAGAAAAAAAATTCAACAATATCAATAATGGAAGATATATTATCTATAAAAAGCTTAATAGGCCGGCTTGACGGGCTTAATATGTTTTTTTGTAAGTCTTAGCTTGACCTATTTAAGTAAATAGGCTTTATAAAAAGCTTAGTCCGACCTTTTTATTAAACGAGCTAGACCGAGCTGGGTTTTAAATAGGCTAGGTCGTAGGCCCTATCAAGCAGTCTGGCTTGTTCCCACCCCTACTCCCAAACAAGAGAAAAACCAGGACCCTTGTCTAATGTCAACCAGAGAATAACACCACATGCAAATCTTTAGAACACATATACTATTCTCGAACACCCACCGGCCCCGGTACACCCACACCCTCCAAAGAATGATAACCTAATGGAACAATTTCCAGCACAATGATAGGAGTTGAAGCTATGGAAGCCTCTCATAAAATTTCATATCAAAATATTATCCTAAAAAATGAAAACATTCCTAAAAGCTATTAACTTCTTAATCAAAAGAACGAGACCCAAATTCTGAAATTACCCATAAAGGACAAAACACACGAAATCAATAACAAAAAGGATCAAGAACCCTTGTGGGTATGTTACCTTACTATAATCGATGTGAGTGCCACTAGAAAAATCCTCGTTGGTAAAGGCATCATCATATGAACAATAAAATGTCATTGTTTTGGCCCTTGAAATTGCAGTTACCAATAAAGGATTGTCATGGCACCATGGATGTAGCTTACAAATTCAATGCCCTTACCCTAACTTGATTAAAGAGCAAGTAGTAATAATATACTTATCTAAAACCTTTAATTAATTAAATAATGAAAGAAGTTTGTCTTAACAATAATATAAACCTATTTAACAATGGGAATGCTAATCATCATCAGCGTATGTATCTTTGAAACACTAGTTAAGAAAGTTATAAGTAAATTTTTTTTTATTAAAAACAACAAACTTTTATTTTTAAAAAGTTGAATATACAATTTTTTCATGTTTTTCAATACGATATTTTTATATTGGTTTTCTTGATCAATGTCCCGATTAGCATTTCTAATAAAAAGTTGAATATACTCATAGAAACTTTTATTTTGTTAAAAAGAATAAAAGAAGTTTGTCTAACTAATAATATATTTATCTGATCCTTTAAGAAATCATATACTTATTATAACCTTTACTTTTTCAACAAGAATAAAAGAAGTTTGCCGAAGGAATAATATACTTCTACGAACTTTTAAGTAATAATATATTTATCGAAACATTTACTTAAATGTGTTTTTGAGCTTATTGAACTAAGAAATGCATAGAACGTGAAGTAAAGCAAAACAATAAATGTTTATTTAAAGGGGATAAAATGCGTAAAAAAAACTTATTTGGTTGATTGTGTAGCGTCAATCAATAACAAAGAGGTGTCCTCGTCGACACTTTCGCCTCAAGTTGTGTTTGGTGTCCTGGATGGTGGAGTTGGAGGATCACTTATTTTGTAAATGAATTGAGATGACTATAATTTTGTCTGGTAAGTTAGTTGTGTTACCCAAATGCTTTACTGCATCATGTGGGAATGAGAAATGAAGGAAGAATTTACTATTAATTTAGTATTCAACACTTTGAAAAATCTGAAAGGTTAGGAATGAGGTCAAAGGCATTTTATGGAAATGGCTCAGAGCCTCATGCCTAGACAGTAAGATCAAATATATTTGAAAAGAGTTACTATGACTAGATGATCCAGACAACATAACTTGAGCTTTGCTTTGAAAATGAGTTTGATGCAGAATCAAAGAGTTATTGGAAGATATAGGAATTTGAGCAGTGCTGTCAAACGTGAATTGCGAAAAATAGCGGTCTGTTCAAATTCTGCTATGCTGCGATACTATAGTGCTGCCGCTATAGCTACTATTTAACAACACTTAGCAATTTGTTCAAATGTACACGCCGAACCAGGTACCTGTTAATCAGACCCATTTCTGCGTTCAAGACTTTGAAGGTGTTTATGTCTTAATATCTATCTATACTCTACGTTTAATCATCTGGTAATCTTTAAGCGTATGACTAATAACACTTTGAAGCACATTCAGATGTAAAATCAAACCATGCAGAAAACAAAGCAAATCAATCAAACCATGGTACCAAGAATGAAGAAACACACATGTGACATGTCACATCAACAGAATAGTTATCAGAACATAATAAACGGTAGTAAGTAGCATGGGGTTTCTTCACCTAAACATCTCAATCAGATAAACATTCAGAACAAACCCACACATTCTCGATGGTGCCTACCAGAAATTGAAGGGATTCTTTCATAAGATCTAAAAGGACATAAACTGGTTCACAAAACCAACACAACATTACTTCTCAGATGCTCCATATGAATGTATGGTGGTAAATATGATCATAGAGTTTAAGCAAGCTCAACAAAAATAAGCCCTTGCATAATAATTCACACAAAACCAAAATTCAATTCACCATTCATTGCAATTCACCAATCCAGGTTATAATGCATCTCGCATTTTCAAAATTTTCAAGACATAAAAGCATAATCAACAGTTTTTCTTTCAAAAAATCTCGTAAAGTACTCAATATTCTGCAGTAGGTGTCAAACGCCCAGTAGCAAATTATCGCGGAAACCTACAAAAGTAATCGTTGGCAGTTTCATATTCAAGCTTCTTGCCGAAAGCGTGCACAAAACACTTCCCTTCAATTGTGTCAGCGCTATGAACATCATAATGATCAGACAAAAACAGCTCCTTATTTCGATGAAAACACTGGCGTCCTCCAATGATTTCTTCAGGCCGATAGAACCTCCTTACATGGACTCTTTTTCTGTCCATATTATCCTGCTCAAATTTCTCCACACGGGCCACAATTGGTCTGTTCCCTTCGGTAGGGCGTAGCAAAACATAGTCTCCAACTGCAATCAAAACAAAAAATCAAAATCAAAATTTGAATCAGAATTTACGTAAATGATCCTGAAATGGTTTTGAACATGGTTTTAAATTACGGTTGTCATTGTGGATGTTGCCATGCGGTCAGTGCGGCGTGAAATAATTTTATAGACGTTTTAGTTTGCTTCACATATATTCGTTTGAAATGTGCTAGGGTTTTGGGGCAGTTGGTGGAAGCTAGGATGTGGTACACGTGATTGAAGATCACACTACAGATACGCGTAATTGTAGATCACACCACAATTGCAGTGTGATGTTGAAAAGGCCGCCATAAAAGCAATATTGTAGCCGCAATTGCGGGTGTAATTTGAAACTGTGTTTTTGGACCATCTACTTCACTCAATTCCGCAAAAGGAACGATTTTAAGCAGTTTTCTTAACATGTAGTTGTAAGGAGAAAATGATTTGAGGGATTACCTGTAACGGTCGTGTCAGTGCCTCTGATTGTGTATGAGTTCCTTTTGCCTTGCCTTGTTGTCACCATTGTGTGCTGTAGGTCGCTGCGGCGGATTTGTTTCTGAGCAAGGAAGAGGCACTGTCTATGAAAAATTAATTTTAATTAGGTTTTATTGATAATATATGATGACTCGTACTATATCTTTCATTGCGTAAAATCGCCGCCATGGATTAGGAAATTCCTTTTTTATTTTCTTTAACTTTTACACATTATTTTTTTTTACAGTTTTTTTTTGAATAGATTCTCGTGGACATACTCCTTTCCTCTCAATAATTGATTTATTCGTTAAAAAAAAAAAATCGTTATGCTGAATCAACATTTAAATCATTTTTCTTTGAAAAAGAACATTAAATCATATATTAGTAATTCTCAAATATTACAAACGTGGGAGTATACACTATAGTACT
>Ga0228711_1000265_pt1 | contig 56687 bp, 30 predicted proteins | sample MedpolnodulmetaG_2_FD_177996 | JGI IMG/M metagenome (GOLD analysis project Ga0228711, IMG submission 177996) | Root nodule microbial communities from Medicago polymorpha collected in Santa Monica, California, United States - brown nodules | ecosystem: Host-associated > Plants > Roots > Nodule... | reverse complement strand
TAACAAAATATTTAATTGGTGTATGTTTTGTCCTTTTGGTAAGTCATAAATGGTAGTAAGTGAAATTTAAGTTTTAAAATTGTAAGAGTTATTTTCATATTCATATCTTTGTGATTCAACTTGCCACGTGTCACTTTTCTTAAGTATTTCATTTTATTATGCCATGTGGATTGTGTCATTTCACCATTCTAAGATGTATGTATAGGAGATATGACAACTTTAGATACAACCATAGATTTACAAAGAAAATTATGTATTATTACAAAAATCAAAACAACAGAGAGAAAATAAAAACATAATGTAAATAAGGTGGATTCTAGGGTGAGGGTTCTAACAAGTCCCTCACCGGTGGACCACTTTAAAAAAACCATTGTTAACCATTAGATTGATCAAGTACACATATGCTATTATACACAGGATCACTTTTTCTTATTATTTCATTTTATTTCTTTTCTTAAATAAACAGCCATTGGAAACCATTAGACTGCACACAGGAAAAGTTCGCCGCCCCTTTCCCCTCACCTCCTCCACCGGTGGACAACCACAACTCAATCTGAAACCCCTTCATATTTTCCTCGAAAAATCACAAATTTGAATCCCCCTACTCTCAAACATAAGATTAAGATTGAAGTAAAAATACACTTTTTAATTATTATGCAGAAAACAATTTACAACCAAGTAACTTCTAATTTCTCTTTTTCATAAAAAAACAATAAAAAGAGGCATGTGTGAAACTGTCTATAGAGAGAGATAAATTTTCAATGTTTTCTTTTAGTGTTTCAGATTTAGAGATTTTTTCGTTTCATAATAATCCAAGATTCCAAGTTGAAAAAATAATGAAGTTGGTTGTTTTTAATTGATGAATCATTGCTAGATAAAGTGAAATTAAGGGTTCATGCTATAATCATATCTTTTAATGAATCTCTAACAAATGAGAGGTTGTGGTGTACGAACAAAAAATGGAGTTCTACTTCTAACTTCTCAAATAGTGAAGAGAGATAGAGGGGAAAGAGAGAGACAGAAGGTGAGGCTAGGTATTGTGTGGAAATATACATATGTTCTCATTTTTATTTCTCCGTCATCTCAACCTTTAATTATCAATGTAGTAGATCTAATGGTGTATAAAGGTGGTCCACGGGTGAACCATTTGTTTGATGGTTCACCTTAGATGTCACCTGTAAATAAGGTGGATTCTAGAGTGAACCATGATTTAAGTGGTTCACCGATGGACTAATTTAAATAATAATTAAGAACCATTGGCATTTAAAATAATAAGGTGGATTCTAGAGTGAACCATGATTTAAGTGCTTAAAAAATTGCTTCAATTAATGGCATTTAAAATTGGTGATTGCAGAGTTTTGTAATAAAAAATGATACCATATTCAACATTAAGATCTAACAATTAACGGTTCCTACAATAGAGAAAGCATTTTTGAAATTGTTTTAAGAAATTTTTGCTGTTTATTTTAGATCTAAAATGCCTCCTTTTTCAATCATCTCGGTTGAAATTTTAATGATAAAAGATTTGAACTTTTAGTTAAAAAATGTTTTTTGATTGTACGAAATAAAACTGACAGTAGATTAATTTTTAGTGAATGAAAGGTGTGGAGGTGATATAAAAGTTGCATGTTGGAAACTCAAAGGTGGGAGAAATGAGAAAGGAGAGTGATGATGAAGGAAAGAGATTGTGTGGGGAAGTTTCGCATTTTACTGTTTTTATTTTTAACTAATCTAGACCTTTGATTATTTATGAGATAAATCTAATGGTATATGAAAGTGGTCCACCGGTGAACCACTTAATTGATGGTTCACCTTAGAATTAACTTGTAAATATAAGAAGAAGAAAATTTCACAAAAATTATAAAAAAAAGTTATACAAATATCAATTCTCATTTCAAAATATCATTACTCTTTTTTTTTTTTTGAAATAATCATTACTCTTAAATGCTTTCATGTATGTGTATCAATTCTGATCTTTAAATCATTTTCTACATTCTTTCAAACAAAAAGCAATTTATATCTCTTCCGGTCAAAATAAAATCATTTTTGTATGTCTTTTGTTTTCCGTACAACCATTCAATCATTTTCTATTAGATTGGATGTCTCTTTCCCTATATTTTCTCTCGGCTTTTACAAGTTCGGTATATACAAAAGTAGCTTTTTACGGTATTATCGTATTTCTTTTAAATAAAAAAAGTCTTGCTATTGAAAATTATCACGTGTTTTTTTGATATATTTTGTCAATTACAAATTTTATCAATCGGTTTTTTTAATAAACCTAAGAATATGTATATTTTCAAAATTCTTGTAAAAAAAAATATATTTAAAAAATTATATATTTTTTTAAAAAATTGTTTTTTTATTATGTGCAAATTTAAATTTTAGTGAAGTTAGTTTTTGTTCCATTTATAATGGTTTTATGATAATATCAATTGAATAATTGAAATTTTATAAATAAGATCAGTATCATTATTAAAAAAATTAAGTACAAAATAAATAAAAAATCTGATAAAAAAACAAAAGACTATATGAATGTTAAAAATGATGGAAGATTGTGTGCAAAACAATATGAATTTATTGGAGACGAGAATAGTGTATCATAGTTGATTGTTGGAAAATGCAAAAGAATGTCTTGAGCATTAGTTAAGATGATAAAAATAGAAATATTGTATTGAAAATTAGTGAAAAGTGATGAATTTAACTTTTTAAAAGTAAAACACTGTTAAATCCAATGCAAATAGATTGCTTTTGGTTTCTTGAGTCACATTGGCAGAGATTGTTCATCTTGGTGGAGGGAGGTGGGGCGTATTCGTGATGGGTGAGGAGTCGAGGGGGAGAGTTGGTTTGAGGATGACGTGAGGGAGGAAGGTGGGTAACAACGTTGATACTCTTTTTTGAACGGATATGTGGGTAGGGGTGTTTCATTTGTGTAAGAGATTCAATCAACTTTACCTTTTGTCTAATTTTAAAGGAAAGTCGGTGGCTGAGATGTTTTCCTTAGACCTTAGACTAGGGTGAAGGGGGAGCAACTTAGAAATGGCGGCATCGGTTGTTGGCATGGGAGGTGGAGTTGGTAGCATAGTGTAGGACTATATTACTTTATTTTTCTTATAGGTTGATACTCCAGATTAATTGAAGTGGCTTCTTACTTCAGAAGATGGCTACAATGTTCGCGTGTCTATCGAATGCTCACAAACCAGGAGGGGTATACTTTGGATAACGTTTGGCATAAACAAGTCTTTTGAAGGTGTTTATTTATGCACGACGTCTTTTACGTATCAGGTTGCCAACAAAGGATAATTTGGTTAGACGCGACATTATTTTTCAATAAACGAACCATTGCGTGAGTGGGTGCGGTCAAGTGGAGTCAACTCAACTTTTATTCCTTCATTGTCAATTATTCAGTTCTTTATGGCAGCTAGTTCAGTCTTGGATAGGGCATTGACTAGGTCGACCCACATGATATTATGGATGTATTTATTAAGTACTCCCGTTCCAAAGGAGGTTATCGTGCCCGCCGTAATTTTCTTCATATGATTTGGCTCGCTTCGGTGTGAGTTTTATGGACAGAAAGAAATAACGGACTTTTTAAATTCAAAGAAAAATCTAGTATGCAACTATCAGATAAAGTAAAAGTACTCTCATTTTGGTGGCTGAGGGCTAAGTATACTAACTTTCCTTTTGGCTATCATTTGCGGTGGCAAAGCCCTTTTGCATATTTGGGCATTGGTTGATTATTAGATTTGGTTTTGTTCGTATTGTTGTAAACTTCTAATGGTCTCTCTGATACACCATGTGCTAGAGGGATTACTATTTTGATGTTAATACATATCTCATTTTGCATTGTTCAAAAGAAAAAATAAGTGCCCAGACACTGTTAGCATAACCTTTGTTTGCTATAAAAGAAAAAATGATGATGCATAAAATTCATTGAAAAGAAAAAGACTATATGAAACAAAATAGGAATTTATTCTCGTGATCTTATTTCAGCTGATAGAGATATTGTATGTTATGCAGAGGCTGATGTTCGAACCCCAGACACGTCACTTCTCCACATTTAAAATGCGTGAGCTCTAGTCACTAAATTAAAAACAAAATAGGAATTTATCCATGAATTAATATGAATGTATAATAGAAGAAAAAAACTCCAAAAATCCAATTAGAGAATACTATTAAAAAACAACGATTTTTTTTTAAGGATTTGTCAACAAAAAAAAGGAGTAAAATACCATCTTAACTTAAAAAAGTTATATACTTACATACATGTCCTTTTATATTTATTCTTTTTAAAAAATACATGTCCTTTTTTTTAGGAAAAATACATGTCCTTTTATATAGCTGTGCGCCTGTACAGCTTAATTATTTGTAACCACCAATGTTTAAGAAAATTAGCATTGACGGAGTTGACGCGAAGTTATCGAATTCGAATCTTCCCGTTTAAAGTGTTTTCTTCAGAAAATGAACATTTTTAAAGTTGTCAAATATTTGTTGGATTCTACAACTGTGAATGTCATCAATTGAGAAATAAACTTTATGCATTAATACATTTTTGCCGTTGAAGATAAGGTTACATCTAATACAATACTTATACGCTTTTTTCTTAATACTGTTTATTTAAAGTTATATACTCTTTCAAAAAATAAAAAATTAAAGTTCTATACTCTGGCTTATTCACATGTCTAACTTATTTTTTTTGACAGACATGTCTTACTTTATTTATGCAAAATATGATAGTTTACCTTACAAAAAATAGAAAGAAAAAAATAATTTGGATGCTTGCTGTAGAGGGAAGCAGGAAAATCCAACAACAACATGTGTTTTTGGTATTATTCTTAAATTCCAGTCTATAATTGTAAGAAGAAGAAAAAAAAAAGTGTGTTTTTATTTTAACTTTTAAAAAACAAGTACTTAGTACTGAATTTGTGAGGAGAGAGAGAAGAAAAGAACAATTTGTGTGTGTTTTATTTTTATGTTTGTTCCAACCGTTGGATCATTGGTGTGTTTTCGATCTGTACTTTGGTCGCTGAGACATAGCCATGAATGCTATAGATCCGAGTGTCTGATACAACATTCGTCGCATTGTTATTGGCATTCAACCTCATACTTGGGATCTTAACCGCACTGTTCCACCTTCCATCTTTGTCTTTGAATAATTTTGACTAGGTAAGTCAAGTTCTACTACTTCAATGCTTATCTCTTTTTCAACTTCAATGGTTGCTTAATTGCTTTTCAACTTCAATTTTGGGTTTCAATTAGGTCTTTCAGTTTCATAATTGGGATCTTTCACTTGTTTGTGTTTTAGGGTTTCAAAGGGTCAATTTTGTTTTTGGGATTTTTTTTTTGTATGTGTATGAATGTTAAGTCATTATTGAGAAATTTTCCATTTTTTTAATGGTACAGTTGTTGCTACTTCCAATGAGTTACTATTTTAATATGTTGAATTTGATTTCATTTGTTATATGGAATATATGATGTTTTGTTGACTCAGTCATAATCATTATCATGACAGTGTTTATTGGGTATTTAGCAATAGCTGTTAAACTAATCTAAGAACCAATAGAACATGGCTAATGGTGAATAAAAGCTTTCACTTTCTTGTTTTTTGTTTGGTTTTGTTTTTGCTGACAGTGATGGTTGGGGTTGAATTTGTTGTAGGCTTGAGATAAATTTATGGGTGCTGCTTGTTAGTTTTGTTTGGAGGCGTCAAAGTAACACTTGCCCTGATACAGAATTGGGTAGTGGAGATGCCGCCTTCCCCAGCGATGAGATACTCTCCGGGGAGAGAGGCGAGAGGAGATGGTCACAAACGGAGGCACAGTCTTGAAAGTGGAATACTTTTCCGGGAGAAAGATGATGATCTTACGTTGTTCAATGAAATGCAGTCTAGAGAAAGAGATACTTTTTTGCTTCAGTCTTCTGATGACTTGGAAGATTCATTCGGTAATTTTCTTTGCTCATTTCTTATCCAAGATAACACGCTGTTCTTTGGTTTCTTCGTTTGGGGTGATATTCATTCATACATTTCTTACTTTTATCTTTGGGTATTATTTTACAGCTACAAGGCTGAGACATTTTTCTGAAGTAAACGTTGGAATCTCCATTCCTGGTCGGCGAGTAAATAGTGACTTGCTTAATATAGACGGCGACAAGAATGACTATGACTGGTGGGCCACATTCCTTATGTTTAATTTTCATCTGTTTAATTGTGTACTGTCATTGAATTATATATTTCTGATTCTAACTGTTCTTTATATCACACGAATAATCATTCATGTGGTTGGGCAATAACTCAAGTTCTTTAGTTGATTCTAACTATTTGCAACTTTATTTATATGTTAAGCATGCATAGATTTGGTTAGAATATAATGCCAGTTTCTTGATCACAAAGCTTGAGACTTTGATTTCTGGTCATTACTGCTAACATCACTGATGCCATATCTGTATCATTCATTTAAAGGTTATTGACACCCCCGGATACGCCACTGTTTCCTTCATTAGATGAAGATCCACCACCTACTAATGTTGCAAGCAGAGGAAGACCTCAGAGTAAACCCATTACTATATCAAGATCTTCTACGGTGAGATTTTGAATCCATTTATATTATTACGTTCCTGCATATGAAATTATTTGGTAAAGTTCCTTTAATGTTTATTTCCATCTCAAATAATGTAATTGAGCTTAGACTCCTCATTCATCATACGTTGGATGCCATTGTGTTTCAGATGGAAAAAAGTCGCAGAAGCAGTAGGGGCAGTGCAAGTCCAAATCGTTTAAGTCCATCTCCTCGTTCGGGAACTAATACATTGCAAGCAAGGGGAAGGCCTTCATCAGTGCCAAATTACAGTCCAACCTCCTCAACTTTACGAAATGCTACTCCAACGAGAAGACCATCTCCACCTCCAAATAAGCCCACGACACCTGCTTCCAAGTCCTCCACTTATACTCCACGGAGGTTGAGCACTGGTTCCAGTGGCTCTGTTGCCTCATCTGGAGTTAGGGGAACTTCCCCAGTTAAGACAAGTCGTGGAAACTCTTCATCACCTAAGATAAGGGCATGGCAAACTAATATACCCGGCTTCTCTTCTGAAGCTCCTCCCAATCTTCGTACTTCTTTGGCTGATCGACCAGCAACGTATGTGAGGGGTTCATCTCCAGCATCAAGAAATGGTAGGGACTCCATGTCCAAAGTCAGCAGGCAATCAATGTCTCCAACTCCTTCTCGGAGTAGTAGCTCTATTCAGAGTCACGATCGAGACCCATTCAGCTCACGCAGCAAAGGTTCTGTTGCATCATCTGGTGATGACGATCTTGACTCTCTTCAGTCCATCCCAGTGGGTAGCTTAGACAGATTGAGTTCAAGAAGGGATGGTTCATTTTCAATCAACAGAACTCCTGCCATGTCCAAGAAATCACCCAGGACGGCGTCCCCAAATTCTGCTCCTAAAAAATCATTCGACTCTGCTTTCCGGCAAATGGTATTTTTGTCCTCTAATTCACTTAAATAGCTTTCCTTTCTCAATCACTATGGGTTTACTGCCAATTTATTGGCAGGAAATCATGAAGTGCTTAAGTTTCATACTACTTAAGAATTACCACTCGGGACTCAATAAGCAAAAAAGTGCATTCATTTGTTAGACTCAAATATGTTATTATTCCAAAAATATTCTTATATTAATTACTTAATATTGTGAGATGACCATTATAGCTAGGGGTAGGTTAGTAAATGTATTTCTTTTTACATGAAATCAAGGAAATTAGATGCACTTAACTACCATCCTTAATAAGGGTGAAAGTATGCAATTTTGCTTATAATTTAGTCCGGAGGGAGTAGTGCCTTTAAGGTAGTAACCTCCTGTGCATCTTCAACAATCTCCCCCTCTTCCTATACACTTACGTGCACAAATGCACCATCTCTTTTTTGCACTTTCCTGGTTACAAATTGAAAACCCTACAGATTACCTATCCTTCTAAGGCTATCATTCTTTAGCACTATCTGGGTTTTTATTCTCTTTTTATGCATGATTTCGGGTGCATGTTTTCTTACCTGTATATATTAATTTTTTTAAATTGCACTTGTTAGGCAACTATTCCAAGCTAGTGGATTCTTATTAAGTCATTATTGAGTTTGTTTAGTGGCCTTATGTATAATATAACATGCTTGAACTAGCAATAGCATGGAACTGGGTTTTCCATTGGTTGATACTCAGACATTTGAAACCTTGGTGATCTTTGTGGTTTTTGTGTAAATATTAAACAAGGATATTTTGGCGTCCTATTTAATTGAACCTGTACAATTCTCCATGCTCCTCACTTTTGTTAGTTGCCATTAAAATGTCATGCAGGATAGGAAAAGCCCTCAGAACATGTTCAGGCCACTTTTATCAAGTGTTCCAAGTACAACCCTTTATGCTGGAAATTCAAGTTCTGCACATCGTTCCCTCGTATATAGGAACTCCTCGATTGCAACTAGCAGCAATGCAACCCCTGATCGAGTTACAGCTTTTGCTCTAGATACTGAAGGAATTGACCATAATCAAGATGATATGGCAAGTGAAACTGATAAGATGTTATATCCTGATTTAGATGAAGAAGTGTTTGCCTTTGATAAGACGGATGAATTAAATGCAAATATTAAGCATGAGATCAACGAGCAATCAGTCAATATCCTGCAAAATCAAAGCAGAGGCCCCATTACAGTTTTTGGTCCAACTGAAGCTGAGGGTTCTGTTTACCATGGTCATATTGATGCCGAAGGCAATGAAAGTTCAGAAACTTCACATGTCAGAGATGTCATTTCTGAAATTGGTAGTTTTGAAAATACAGCAATCTGTTCTCAATGTGGTTGTTGTTATCAAGTCATTAGTCAAACAGAGGAGAACATTGAACTCTGTCCAGAATGCAGCAGGAAAGCCACATTGTTGAGAGTCATCCTTCCTGAGACAATGTTGGCTGTATCTGAAGGTTCTTCGATGATTTCTGCGAACATGCCCAAAGAAGAAAAATCATTAGCTGAAACAAGCCAACTACGTGCTGCATCTGAACTTCCTCAAGAGACTGATACGGATAACTTGAGGTTTCCACTTAGCGAACATGGTTATGAGGAAAGTCAAACTTCATGCAGTGAAATAAACCAGGTTCACTCACAAAACAGTTCAATTCCAAGTTCATTGAGGGATGGAGGTGAGATGATACCTACAAACCAGCTAGAGATGAACCAATCAGAAGTTGATTACACGAAGCACAATGAGGAATTTGAGGATCAGCTGTTGAATCACTTCAGTGATCGCCCAAATATGAACACGGACCCCATGGACGGCACTGGCATTTCTGTATTGCTAAAAAGGTCCAGCAGCAACAAAGGACCTATAGTTCGTGCCAGGACTTTTACTGCCACAACCATATCTTACGATGATCTGTCTCTTTCAAGAGACAGTGTAAACAGTGTTAGGAGTTCAACGAGACCTGGCAGTTATTCTGCCTCATCATCGACTGATTTCAGCTCTACTAGACAAACAGAGTTTCGTATACACAGGCAGTTGAGTGGCAGGAAATTGGATGCAGACTGTGGATATGACTTAAGGATTAAGCCTCCAAGCCCCAGTTCATCTTTGTCTATAACTTCAAGCCATTGTCACCAGGAAGTAGGCCTTGCTACTCGAGAAGCTTCTGGTAACGCAGAATGTAGCCTTGTGGAGGAGATACCTCAAGTTCTGCATGAAACTCAAGCTTCAGGAAATGAAATGACAGATGTAATTGATGCTTCTCCTATCGATTCAACTTTTGTTGAAGAAGATAAACTAGAAAATGATGACAGTAGTAGAGGAAACAATGCTTGCTGCTCAGAATTTTTAAGTCAGGAAGCTGTTTTTCAGCCTGATGAAAATTTAGTAACATCATTTCCAAATCCTGGGGATTGTATTTCCTATGAAAATGTTGAAGACCATCCAAATAATGCAAGGAGTGTCTCAAATACAGAAACGTCAGTTAAGGCTCCAGAGTTATCATGTCACGAGAAGCATGATGTGCAGAGTTCTAATGCAAATGAACTGAATGTTTCAGTTATTGCCAACTGTTCTACAATCACAGAGTCAGAAATAGAAGGGGAAAACAATTGTGGGAATAATATCAACCTGGTTAATGATGATATGTCCCTGGTATCAAAGAGTGCCCTCGATGATTTTCAGGAACCTTCTGCTCGAAATCCTTCCAATGATTGCCACACTGCTTCTGTTTCAGAGGTCAATGTATCTGAGTCTCATGGCACTGGTATGGTATTTGCTGTATTGAAATTTCAATTAAAAGATATCAGTGTACAGTGTTAACTATTGATATGCAAATATTTCCTCTGCCATTGCATAAAACTTTGGTCAGTTTTACGAAATACAAAATTTTATTTTATAGAATGACAATCTAATCACAGTAAAAATCTGCGTCTCCTGATGCTAATTGTGGGATACTAAAATATCGTATTGATTTTTTAGAGTTAGGATATTTCTGATATTTTTTCTTGATTTTTTTTTTTATGAAATTGTAAAATCAGTGATATAAAATTCTACATTTCTATATAATTGGTACACGGTCAATTTTTAACTGTTCTCTTATGCTTTATGGCAGAGGAATCAACAGTTACAGTGGAGTGTCAAGGTGCAGGCAACACTAGAAGCCTGACACTTGAAGAGGCAACAGATACAATACTTTTTTGCAGTTCTATCATCCATGATCTAGCATATAAAGCCGCAACAATAGCAATGGAAAATGAATCTTCCGATCCATTCGAAGGTTCTGAACCAACAGTAACTTTATTGGGGAAACCTGTTTCTGACAGAAAGGATGTTCGCAGACGTCCTGTGGGCAAGCGCACTATAAAAACTCCGAAGACCAGACAGAAGAGCGTGGAAATGGACGTCAAAACCGTTTCTGGCAAGACCGAGAACGATGAAAATATTGACGAGTCTTTCGCAAATAATGTCGGGCTTCCTAACAAGGTAGATAATAGTATGAAGCCCCCAAAGCTTGAATCAAAGTGCAATTGCATCATAATGTGAGTGCATTGCTTTCAGTTCCTGCATAACTACAAGAGCTTAGCCAAGTTCTTGCCCGTTAATATGGTTTTAATTTTGAAGGCTGATTTGATTGGGATAATAACCATTACCAATTGGTTTAATGTTGATTCCATTCCAATATATTTTGTAACAAATGCCACGTTGTGTTTGACATAAATGTAAAGTTATTTTTTTTTTATATTTTTTGTATTTTGTTAGTAGGCTATTATTAGTTAGAGGCATTTTGGAGGATTGTGCTATGTCTGTGCTTGTACTCCTCCATTTGCTGCATTCTTGTTTGTTATTTCCATAATATCAGCTAAGTGATCCATTAAAGTGTGAAGTAGAAAAGCATTCATATTCATTGACATTGTGACTACTAATAATTTGCTATTCCCTTTGTCTTGAGTGAGTGAACAAATATCCACATGCAGGTTATGTGAAATGTCTGTCCACGACAAGTGAAGTATATGAAGAATTTTATATTTATTTATTACTATTATTATTATTATTATTATTGCTAACTACATTTTTTTTTGTTGATAAAATTATAAACTACACTGTAATAAACGAACCTTCGACGTCGTATAAATAAATTTATCAACAAACAATTGAAGCCTAAGAGTGATATGAAAGACCATAAATAAATGCAGTAACTCAGGCTCTTGTTAACTGTTTTACCTACCTTTGACCTTCATGATGCTGATGCATTCTTTTGATTATATTTACAAAATAGACAAGGAATTTTAAACACTAAATGCTATGCATGATGATAATAAATCAGATGATATAAAACGGTTTGAAGTATTGGTGATTAACGTCGACGAGTTCTGGATTTACCCTTCAATTCAATCTGGTTGGCAACAAGTTCAATTCCTAGCTGTCCTTTGTCTCCAGCACCAAATGCATAAAGCTTCCCTGATTCAGTGAGAGCGAAGGTATTAGGTATGAGCATTCCAGTAAATGGAATTTGAAAGACAAATCCGCGGTTCTGTACCACCCTTTCATTGATTTGTTTCACAAGCTCTGGATTTAATACATTTCATTTGCATGTCTGTTGCACTGTATTCATAACATTAGAGAAAAAAATATCACCATTATATGTCTAAAAAATATAGGTTTATGAAAAAAACGGTAAATTCTTAATCAAAGTCGGGCTAACTATGAAACATCGATATAGACACGGACACATTATACACAATATTAACACTTACACATAAACACATATAGTAATTTGATAAAATGAAAGTTAATAAATGTAACCTTACTGTCGTGTCTGACACCAAACACACATTCTATCAGACGACTTGGTGCTGCATTGTTGCCTAATGTTACATCCATTATTTCGTTTTTTGATTATTCGTTAACTATTAGTGCAGTGAACATGTGTACATGGTTATGGAAAAACAACGAATAAACAAAGCTAGCCTACGTGCACCATTTTCAACAGTCTAGTGCTTCGAGTGTAGTTGGATGGTTTGGGATTTTTTTAAAATTTATACAAACTAAGACATATCCGGTGTAAATGTAAAGGATTTTACATTATCAATCAATTATAATTATAACCGTTAGATTATAAAAATAATTTGATTTTAATATATAACTATTTCTAAAGACATATACATAAATGATTTTGATTTATTAACGATGTATCAAAATTAATCGCTAAACAAATGAATTAGGATGTGATCAAAGTTAACATTCATATACACCATCAATCAATCATAATTGTTTAATCATTAAAAAAATTAAACTTTTTTTTGTCAAGTGAAATGTTAACTTTTGCTATTACTGCACACATAATTAATTAGGATGTGATGAAAAGTATCATGACAAAAAACCTATAAAATGATATTAGTTATCAATAAATTTAACATTATTATCAAATTTCTCTTTTTTTTACCGCGTATTATAAAATTTCTTAATTCTTTTGATTTAATTTAGGGACGGGTAACTCCTTATAAAGTTGTGGGTCAAATTTTTACTTTTTTGTTAACTAAGGTATAATATAAGCTCCTTCATTTATCCAATTTTTTGGTCAACATTGGATTTATTTATTTATATATTTAGTTGCGTTACGGTTGGTGCTAAATTAGTACTCCTAAGAGAGAAAATGCGACTGAAGAGAAGTTTAAGTTATGGCATATGCTTAAACGGAATGGAATAAAGAGACGTATATTCATTTGATTTGATTTGTGAACGGAAAAAAAAACTAAGGTTGGACCGTTAGTTAATGTAGCTATTTCATTTCATTTCATGAACATTCAAGTAGTTGCAGTGTATTTATGACCTTTCTTTTTCACCATTATTAATGTACAAAACTTTTCTATAGTCTTCTTTCTCCAATCTCAACTGCACCTGAATTCCTTAAACATCAATCAAATCCAGAATTTCCCCAAATCATTCCCAAATTATTAAGTGATTGATTGATTAATTACTTAATTAATCAGTTAATTAACAGAGAATCGATGAATGAAACAACACCTACAACGTCGTCTTCATCTTCAATCTTTCACAATTACCCACTCATTTCCGCCATTCTTGCTTTCGCCATCGCTCAATCCATCAAATTCTTCACCGTCTGGTTCGTCCAATTCATTCCGATCCCAATTCAATTACTACTTTTTTTCTTTCTTTCTCAATATTAATCAATTATGTAATATAATTTGCAGGTATAAAGAAAAAAGATGGGATCCGAAGCAACTAGTTGGATCTGGTGGAATGCCATCATCTCATTCAGCTACTGTCACTGCTCTTGCTACAGCTGTTGGATTTCATGAAGGCTTTGGAGGACCGCTTTTCGCTACTGCGTTAGTTATGGCTATCATTGTATGAATTTTTCTTCTCATTATTCAATTTATCAAGATTTTGATATATATTTTTCTTTTGGATTTGTTTGATTTGATCCACGTAGAAATGTAGAAGGACTAGACTAATATTTTAGTCGCAATCGATGTTACTCAACTCTTTGTTTTGTAGTTTGTTAAGCAACAAAATTTTGGATATTTTTGTCTTGAATCTCATTTTTATGTTTGTTTGTCCTGTCCATGTCCTTTTTTTTTTGTAACCCTCCAGTTCTTAGTGAAAATGGGACCTAGTAATCCGGAAAATAAGTAAAAACTGACTAAAGATTGTTTGAGTCATGTTTCACACTCGGGTATTCTTGATTGATTCTTCTTTATCTGAAGTTTATTAACCACTTTAGTTTAATCACTTTGTCGTTCTATGTCCGTGTTAAAAAAAAACATGGAACATTGTTTCTTATCCAACCAGTCTCATTTTAAAAGTATAGTAAGGTGGGATTTTTGTATCCAATCGGTCTCTTATTTTCTAGCAAATCTAACTTATCCTTTATTACTATAGTATGATGTGATGAAGGATTCAATCTACATTTTTTGTTTGTAGTTGCACTTGCAGGACTACTAGAATAGATATGTTTGTACATTATGTAACTATTAAGAAAAAAACTCACGTCCCTCAATAAAACAGTTACACAATGAGGTTGGGAGAGTTTCTGATATTAGATATTGCTGCTTGCAGGTGATGTATGATGCTACTGGTGTAAGATTGCAAGCAGGACGCCAAGCTGAGGTTTGATGCCTTGTCCTATAAGTTTTATCTTTTTTTTTTCATGCCAAACACGAGACTTCAATTGCCATAGAAATTTTACTTCCATTTGTCTATAATATTAATTAAGGTCCATGATATCTTTATTTGTTTTGATTGATCCAATTTGTCTTTACTGAGTTTGGATGACTGGCTTTTTTCAGGTTCTTAACCAAATTGTCATTGAACTTCCTGCTGAACATCCTCTAGCCGACAGCAGACCGCTTCGTGAACTTCTTGGGCATACCCCGCCTCAGGTACAGTATTCTGCATTTGATTGCTTCCTAATTCCTGTGATTTTTTTATGGATCTAAGTTTAGAATAGATAATTTAGTAGCTATTTAGCTGTTTCCACACCTGATAGAATTCTTCGGCAGCCTAAACTAGGCATAGGGATTTTTATTTTTTTTTGAAGAAAAGGCATAGGGATTTTGATGTTTGTTGACTGTTCACACTAAAATATATTTAATGAGCATTGTGTTATTTACTCAATATATAACTGCTATTTCTTGAGTAGGTCATGATTGTGTTATACTAGTTTGTCTTTTATGACGTTCAAGTCTATGACAGTATGCGGTACCATGTGGTACTTTCTTTGATACGTTATGCGGATATTTTCCTAGGGTTATATACGGAGTACATTGTTTCAGTACTATCAGGAATCCGGATACTACAGCACTCTCATTATCTGATTATATACACAGTTCTAAGTGCATGTTGGGTCAAGTCATTAATAAGTTTATAGTTTTTCCACTGTTGCACTTTTTAGGCATACCGAGGCTCTCTGTATCTCAAATTTTACTTATCTCTGCAATTTAAACTGAACAATTGAAAATCCTTAAAAGATAAGCAGGCTAACTTCAGTTGTCTTTTTCATAATCTCTATGGAGAAATAAAAAAGGTTCCGTTGTAAATTGAGTTTCATCATTGTAATTTGTAATTTGCCAATTTGTGATTTGCCTTGTTAATATTCCAAATTCATGTTGCAGGTCATTGCCGGTAGTTTACTTGGAATCGTAACATCATCTATTGGTTATGTAATAACCATGTTTGATAGTTAATATTTGAGGATTCCTTTGTTGGCATCTCTATGGGCCATTGTATAGAAATCCGAAACACCCAGTCTCTGGATCAAACCTTGTTCACCCAGAAAAGTCTAATGTGTGCACATTCCTTTTGATCTCAGCCTGAGTTCAATTAACCTTCGCATCAACATCGGCGATCAAAAATTGAATTGTATTGATTACACTATTTGATGTAATGGAAGTATTGGTCTTATGGAATCGTGAGCTTGCGATTTTCTTCCGTCAATGTTTGAAAGGATTTATTTATGCTATTACTTGTAGTTTGTTATCCTGAATATATGTAGCTGGTTTGATATTAACTCTTCTCCTTTCATCTTCATAAGTAATTTAATGTAGCTGGGTATTATAGAGCATCATGGCATTGTTTGGTGTATGTAACCAACCCCACGTAGTGGGATACGACTTGGTTGTTGTAATGCAAAAACTATACTCCCTCCGGTCCTATTTATAAGAAACTTTGACTTTTTTTGATTCATTGCATAAATAATGTATTTAGTCTATATTCTAGACAATGACTCATTGCATAAATAATGTATTTAGTCTATATTCTAGACAAGATACATTAATTATACAATGAATCTAAAAGGTCAACTTTTTCTTATAAATAGGACCGGAAGGAGTATATTCTTCAACCCATAATCAACATTAATTATTATCAATTAACCAATGTAATAGCATATTTGTGTATTTTTATCTAAAAAAAGAAAGATTGTCGACTCCCTGCAAACGACGCTAGTAGCACAAAAATAACGACAAATTGTTCAAACTTCAATCAAAGTAACATTAAAAACACTATAGTTTTTGCATAGAGCACTTGAAACAACACTGCCCGAGAGGCCATTTCATTATAATTATTAGAAACCATGAAAATAAAATTAATCTACCTAAAACAATAGTAACCCCGTAAGAATCAATACAAATTTGTATTTGTTTATTTTATATGGGTTTTTCTATCATGTACATTTGCACATGTCAGACAAACCCATTTTATATTAGTGTGCTCCAAGTATAGTAGAAAAAACCTTTTCCAATTCCGCCCTAGGATCCCCAGCAAGTCTTGAAATTGCACGCCAGGCAATATGTTCATCAGGTCTAACTAATATAGCCCCTTTGTTTGTCATGTTACACATATCCCACCAATTTGAAGTTGTTGAACAAACTTCAACGACATCTGCATAATTCTTCCAGGGTGATAATGCTTCTTTACTTCCATCATCAAGTCCTTCAACAGAATCAGTAGACCAAAAAACACACACTTTGAGAGAAACTTGTCTTTCCTCAGCCACCTTAAATGCTTCACGAGCTAAATGATAAGATTCATTCACTGGTGCTATGATGAGAACAAACTCAACTTTATCTCCAGACACAAGATCGTGTGTAGAGACCGTCTCCTACAAAACATTACTTTCACTAAATCATCAAAAGAAGAAATTTGACGTTTAAAAGCAATGAAATCTAGGTAGCTAATCTTTTCGCTAAAATTTATAAATTAACAGTGCTACAAACCTCGCTTAATGCGTTTATTCTCACAAACATATGAGGCAGTCTACATCCTGGTTGTGCTGAAGGGATATAGTCCCTGCGACGACCTGTGGGTACTTGTGGGGGACTCTCAACATCACTACTCTCTGGCACAATTGCACCTTGTAGGTACCTGAGTTCAACAGCCGGGAGTTAGACGGGTGCCCCCAAAATGTTCATCCGTCAAAATGCTTAACATAATCACAAATTATTATAGATGATGATAATTATAAATTTCGCCCAAGTTACAACCATACAAAAATGAAAAACCAAAGTAACAAGCTAGATGAACACAATAATGGTGATATATAGCTCAGCAATACAAAATGTAGAAAATGACATATTTAGACAGTGATACCTAAAACCAAGATCTTCAGCAGGGAACTGAAGTTGAAGGCTTTTCCCTTCTTCAAATATATGTCTTAGCTTAGCCAACCTTGAGGATCCAAGGGGATTACTTTCATTCAGAACAGATTCAGAGAGCTGTGCACGACCTATTGCAAAAATGCTGTCCAGAGCTAGCCTCTGCAATCCGGATGGTAAGATGGAACCAACCCCATTAATAATAACTTTATGAACTGCAATCAAATGAGCAAAAATTAGTTAAATTTTTGTTATTTAGTAAGGAAGGGGTTGAACAACACCATTTGTAAGATTATTTGATTGATTGATGACAAAGCGAATAAAAGGAAATCAGTACATAAAATTATTGTGTACCTGTGTTTGCAACAGTTGGATCGAGACCAAGTGTAGCAGGAACAGACATGGCAGCTCTATAGTTTTCAAGACTTAACCTTGTATTGAATACAGAGATCTGACAGCAATAAACGTCGATGGGTTTATCGTACTTGAATATAAATATAAATTTAAAAAGGGCAATAGAAGATAAAAGCATTACTGGTCTACGCTCCATGTCATAGGTATTTAGCATTGAATTTGGGGCAATACCCTTGATCACAGAAGCTACTTTCCAGGCAAGATTATGGGCATCCTGAATGCCAGTATTCATTCCTGCAAAATTATGTCAATATTTTATGTCAAATTGCTTCGCTTAAATAAACAGCATTAAGAAAAAGCAGTGGGTTCGAATCCTAGATTAACCATTTCGGGGAGGCCCTGCCCCTGGCCTGGAACTGTATGTATGTACAAACAAAAACTAACAGTGGATTACTCATCCTGACTCGTGGGAAAAACAAAAAAGTTACTGCTAAAAGCCACACTAATGCGAGTGTGCCTTCATTCAGTCATTTTGAAAACAGATATTATGAAGTACCCAAATTATTCTCAAGAAATCCCCTAGTCGAAGCACCAAACCATAAACAACAGCCTCCATCTAGAGTTATCAAATGCTAATGACAGAAAATATGAGAATGTTTGTTTTAAAATGATAACTTACCCCTACTCTACCCATCCTTTTAAGCTCCTTAATCAAATGTACCTTTAGGAGAATGATAATACCCCTGTTAAGAGAAAGAAATACAAACATATCCCATACACGGAAACTCGAAACCGACTCTCTCCAAACATGACACCATCATATTCCCATGAAAAAAGAAAAATATGAATTCTTACCTATTTTGTATAGATGCGAAGTGATAGATTGCATACTATTTTTCTTATAAATCGCAAACATCTACTATCTACATAGAGATAAAAATAACTTACCAAATCCACCAGCAGGTGGAAATCGATGAGCAGCATCACCGGCAAGTGATATTCGGTTGCCACAACATATAAACCTCTCAGCAACTTCAGCATGCATAATCCATGGCTTTATATCAATTACATCTACATCTCCAAACTCTTGACCAACAAGTTTGCTGATTAACTTCTCACATGCCTACTAAAATCAAATCACTTTCAGTGTGTAATACATACATAAATGTATCAAGATTAATCACATCAACCGACATGACCTATAACCTCTTCAAAACTCCATGTTTTAGCTTTAACAAGATATTTATTCCTCGTATTATGATAAATGTTGTTAAAAATCAATTACATCTACATCTCCAAACTCTTGACCAACAAATTTGCTGATTAACTTCTCACATGCCTACTAAAATCAAATCACTTTCAGTGTGTAATACATACATAAATGTATCAAGCTTGATCACATCAACAGACGTGACCTATAAAACCTCTTCAAAACTTTATGTTTTAGCTTTAACAAGATATTTATTTCTCATATTATGATAAATGTCGTTAAAAATCGGTATAAACATTCTATTATGGGGAAGATGATACCTTTGGACTGAAATCCTCAATTGTTTGCTGAGGTGGATAAAACGGTATCTGCAACAATATAACTAGCATCATGCATTTGATTCACAAAAACCAGTTGCCAAACAAAATGGTGACATTTTTACATTTACGTATATCATACCTGCAAAACAAATTCTCCTTGCCTAAGATCATGAGCAACAAGAACCCCAATTGCTTCAGTATTGAAGATGAAAAATAGCATACCAGGATTCTCCTTTAGCAAAAATTTCCCAAGGCGTTTGCTAAGAAAATGGACACTGACAAGTTTTTGCAAGTCTTTCTCGCCTCTCATATCTATTCCTACAAGCTTTCTCACAGTACTTCCTGCTCCATCTGCACCAATAAGGATGTTGCAGTGGATATCCTTTTCTACACGCTTCCCATTATTGACAAACGATGCAGTTACTGTTACGAAGTCATTGTTGGTGTCAATGGATACACACTCATGACCCATCAATATTTTGTTTTCACAAGGCTGCTTATTTCCTTCTGAGCTTTCGGATGCACATGTTTGGAAGCCAAGATTTTCAAGTTGCTTGAGAAGTAACATGGTTAACTTGTACTGTGAGAAGTGTGCCACAGAGATTGGGCTGACAACATGCTCAAGATCTGCAACAAGTACAATATATATGAATCTTCTGAAGCTTAATGTTGACCAGAATGATAAAACATCATGTAGTTTGATTGTTGATACTGCATATTTTGAAGGCTATGTAATATCGTCAAAACTACCCTAAAATAATAATCTTCCTATTGCTACCACAAAGGAAATTGGCTCATGTGGACTACAGAATAGCACCTTGAGGCTGTATGTGATCCACAGATCCAAGAATTGAACCAGAAAGGGAAGTGCAATATACGAACTTCCTCCATAAGTCTACCGGTGGTTGAGACCTTTGGATCTCTTCAACAAGGCCATCAATCTTGCGGAATATCTATATAATGGCATCAACAGTCAAAATATATCATAATGCCTTTTTTGGAAATAAAATTATCTATCAAAAAGTGCTATTAACCTCCATGGATCGATTGTTGATGAAGTGTGCTTGTGGATGTTTAGAAAATGCCTTGTTTCTCTCTAAAACTGTGCAATTAATACCTGCAATAAAACAAAAGGAATATGAACTTTGAAGTTGTTGTTCATAATCCCTATGTCTTATATCATCAATTTACTAATATCTTTCAATTATATTTGTTATTCTTAATGATATAGGAGCAGTCAGATAAGCTAGTAACACAAATTAGCAAAGCAAACTATAGCTTATTTTAAAATATTGCATTATCTATCACATTGAAATCTTTGCAGCATATATATTGACATTGAAGTAGAGATTATAGTCATGGCAAAATTGCAAACAGAAAACATAATATATCATTATAGTTGCTGCATCATTTTCAAACAAACTTCACAAGGAAACTTCATTCAAAAAAGTAGGAATTAATCAATTGGAATGCCATAACTTAAGAACCTACCTAATTTTGTGAGCAGAATAGAGAGAACAAGACCCACAGGCCCTGCACCAATGATCAGAACCGGAAGCACCGCATCATTACCATTGATAACTTCTGCCTTTGAGAAACCTCTGATTTGCATATGCTGAATTAAGAGTGCTCTATTTCGAGTTTTATCTTTGAAGAGGTAATTATACCTTCTTATAAACCTTAAAAAACCCATAACCAAAAAATTGAAAAAGCCAGGTTCAAATTATAACCAGATATCGGCACCTGTGATTGCATGACAAACGCGAATTATACAACCTTGCTATTGATGATAACATGACTATAAATTTACTTAGTTTTGTTGTTTTACTTTTAGGGTTTGGATTGTTAAAATGTGTTCATTTTTGTTAATATATTATATCAAACAGGTTTTGGGCAGTTACAAAGGCAACCTAACAGCATAACAAGATGCGTATATACAGTGTACCATAGCACCAGAAACTATGTTAATAAACAATGAGTAGAAGAAAATTAAACACTTCATCTATCCTAATGTTCATTGAACACGAAATCATAGAGATGAGAAAAATATCAGAGACATGGATTGAAATTGAAGAAAGAAGAAAATTACCTAATATGCACAAAAGGACTTAAACTTACTGTTCCTTGAAGAACGAAGAAAGACGAAGCTTGCTACAAGTCTTCTTCGCTTTAATTGCTGGCTACTGCTATAAATTTTGCGTGATGTCTTCTCAGCAAACGTGGTGAGAAAGAAAAAGAAAGAGCACAGGCCTCCATTTTGAAAGCATAGATGTGTGACATGTACAAAAATAAATCTAAACTTTAAAATTAAATGTTAAAAATGAAAGGGTTAAATATCTTTTTTGTCTTTATAAATATACCAAATTTTTGTTTTAATCCTCTAAAAAAATTCTTCCATTTTTAGTCTCCCAAAAAATATTCATCTTCATTTTTTGTCACTCATTTAAAGTAAATTCATATGTAAAATTCATATTTTTGAATAAAATTTTGTAAAAAAAATTAGAATTTTTTAACGAAACATGATTTAAATATAAATTTTTATATTTTTGGCGGTTAAAATTTCAAAATTAATTAATGTTTTCTAATGATTTTTATAATATTCTACACATTTGTGTACAATTTCTTAAAAAATAAAAATACAAAGGCTACACACGAGTTGACTTAAAAATATAAACCAAAAGTAATGATTAAATGTTTTATAGGAACAAAAAGTCTAACGAAAATTATAAAGAGAATAAAGTAAAAAATTGGTATATTTATAAGGTAAAAAGAACATTTATACATATATCATATCTTATTAACAAGATAAAAAAAATATGAACTTGGTTCTCTGGGTTTCTTCTCGTGCATTCCTTCTTCTGAGGAGAATCATTTATTTAATGATTTTTTTTGTGGTGTTTAAGGTTTGGCCTCCGGACCTTGCATATATTATACATTGTCTTTACCAATTAAGTCAAGCTCACATAGACATTTATTTAATGGTTAACTCTATTTTGGTTTGTTCAAAAATAAACATTTAATTTATAATTTCATAAAAAAGTATGAAATAATCTTTTATTTTTATTTTTACAAATGAAATAATATTAAATTTTATATAGATGATGGAACAAATTACAAAAACATGTTTAGTATTAAGAATTAAGAATAATTATAATTTGTCAAATTTAGTGAGTCGTGACTGTAACATCCCAATTTAAGTATTAAGAATTGAAAGAAAAAAAAAATCATCTCAAATGGATTTATTTTTTCAAATAGATGACTTTGAATAACTTTCTTTAAAAGCAACATTTACAAACTATTTACATATACATAAATGACACATTTAAAAATACAATACATAATTATACCTTAAATTAGACTCTGACTGTGTCCCGGCCTCTGATAATACTTTGAAAATTACATATACCTTAAACAAATAGAAATAAACGTGGGGTGAGATATTAATTATCTCGGCGTGCCTCCCAAAGTGGGTTAAAACATAATCCTGTCATTGAACAAGATTTTTAATTAACAACATAAGTGTAATTAAGAACTTCATTACATCAATTAATTAACCTCGAGATAACATATTCGTAGATTACTTAATTAATTAGGTTATCGAACATGGGAAGCCTCTAATTACCTAATATATTCTTAAGACCTTGTGGAAAGGCAGAGATAGATTAACTCTTGTAAATGGTGCCCCGTTTACCCCTTCTTACATGTCCCGTTGTAGACGGAGAATCCACCTAACTAAGGTGAATCCTAGTATTCCCACTCAAACTTATCAATCGTCTGTGCAATCATGAAACATTAACATATTATGGACAAGGAATGTCCAACCTCACATAGAATTCACCTTTAATCAAACATCATTCTTTCGTGTAACATTGATCATTGAAAGTCTCTTAGAAAAACATAGAACATAAAACTACACATGTATTACACAACAGAATTTTATGCAAAACCATCTATCAATAAAAGCCATACAAATATTCAATCCATATACAGAGATAGTGCATTTGGTCCCATAATCAAATTCAAATTAATTAAATTAAATTCGTACACTTAAACTGATGTGGAAAACACATTTCCAGAACTGCAGTTGATAAAACTGTGAATGAATCAGTCATATAAACTAAATTGTTTTTGTATATTTTATTTAAGATAGCCAATTTACGAATGAACCTATAGCAATTGGTCCCATTTGAAAATTCAAAACCAATAAATTATGAAAAATCACACATTGAACCTGTTTTGTGCATAAATTTTTAGGAAATTCTAGTCAATCTATTAGAATTTCATTTTCATAAGCAACAAAAATCACTTCATCACAACAAGATCAATCAAACAAGATATTTCAGTAGTTCAACCATAAACCTTTTAATCATATTTTCATTTACACAAATCAATTTAGTTAAAGTACACAAGCTAATCAATACAGCAACTACAATTGAACTTTTAACTCCTTAACTCTTCTATTAATGCTAACCATTTATCTTATTCTTTGCTCTAAGCTTTCTTTCCCAAATTTTCCTCTTCAATTGAACCCTAATTCAAAAGGTCCTCTTTGCTTCCGAGTTTCCGAATTGTAATCAAGTGCTTATTCTGAACATAATCTTGAATGTTGGTTTGATTTGAAAAATGGTGGAAGAGCATGGGTTGTTATGGGGTAGAGATGAAGGAACGAAGAAGAGAAGAGAAACGAGGGAAGAACTTGTGTTCTTTTATGATTTTTGGAGCTGAATGATAAAAAAAAGTGAAAGTTGCTTTTTGACATCAAAAGTTTTCTAAAAACACGTGGAAATGATAAAATTACTCTCAGCGGTAGTTAATCACCGGTGCATTCATTTCTTCAATTTTTTGCTTTTTTTAAAAACACTAATGTTTGTACCTTTGTTTGTTGAAATTTGTTTTTTTCAAATACCACATTCAATCATTCTCAACACCTTTTAAAAATATTAATCTGCTTAATAGTAAACATGTCTCTTAGAAATATCAATTCAATTCATACACAAGTATGCAAATCAATTCTAAAACAATAAAGAATGAAAAATTTATTTACTTTTAAACAACTTGTTCCGTCGCATTACACTATCACTAAGGATGTTGTATCATAATGATGTTGGATTTAAGTTTAAATTCATGAAAGTTTACTGCTGCTGATTTTGTCGTTTTCTGCGTTTTTAGAATTGATTTCTAAAAAAATCAATAACAAACTTGAGTAATTGGATATTGTTAAAAAAAATCGAGAACAAACTTCTTAAAAAAACGGTTATAGTAGAAAAAGGAAAATAAAACAATTTTTTTAAGACCCCTTTTATCCAAACAAACTAAATAGTTTTTATTTTTAAAAAAAGGGTTTTTACTACCAAAAAGCAAACACAAAATATATTCTATTTTTTTATAAAATAACTAAAAAAATATATATTTCCATCTTGACGATTGAAGCTACTTTGATAAGCAACATGGATATAGAGAAAACATGATATGCCTGATTGACGATATGTTTCATATTAAGAAGGACGAAGACAATGTAAATAATATTATTTGATGTCTTATTTCATTACCGTCGTATTAGAGTACAAAACCATAACTGCACCATTCTTAAATTAAAAGAAAACATATTAAAATTATCGAGTGTCAACACAATAACTAAATGATAACTCGTGATTTTTTTTTTATTACAAAGACAACTAAAGTCCAGGAGCTCGTGAAATATTATAGCACATAGTTTGTGTCCTCTATTTGGTCTAACACTAAAATGCAAACTCATGCATGTACAAAATCTATTGGACCAAGGTTTCAATACACTTACATCGACGCTTTATACACCTCGGTGAAATACCAATCGGGCACCACATTCTTAAACAATCGTAATTTGTTTGACATTTATAATTACCCGCTGTAATGAAGAAAAAAATTACCAAAATGGGATGGAGTGTTGTTTATAGAGTAAGGAAGGAAATTTGAAAATGATAAAACAATGGTTTACCTTCAATGTTAGTTGAAACATGAATCATGTAAAGAAAAATAATTGTTACGTAAACAAACTTTACAATTTTAGCCATATTCCTCCACCTCTCCCTTTACATGTAATAAGTTGTTTTATCACTTTATCATTTATAAAGATAATCATCTCTTTACATCAATTTAGCAATTTTTAGCTCTTTCGTGTTGTATAAGACAATTCCTAAAATTAAAATTGACATTAAATGTCTCTTAAATATAATATGTTGTGTTTGTTCCTTAGGCACGCTTAATAAAGAGGACGGATAAAAAACACACTCATCATAACAAATCATGATTTTTTAAACTAGATTTTCATTATTTTAACCTATCATGATACGTAAGGGATAATCATAGGCTCACTTCAATTTCCAACGTTTGGAACATTTCTTCTCCACACAAGTATCTTAGGTCCCTCATTCTCAAAGGTTGGTCTACAAAAAATGACTTTAATTTCATCATGGAGAAGATACAAACTCTCCCAGCCTCTTAGAATCACAAGTTATTACTCATATCATCACTATAAGTTCCTCTATTTCGAGCTTAATCATTAAAGCCAAAAAAATCCTCAAAAGATGGTTTCACTCGGAGAACAGACTCTAGTAATTCTTCCTTATGTTATGGTCTAGTCACTGGATCTCGTACCGACCCCTTTGCAACAATGTTTCATACGTGCACACCATCGATCTTGCTCCAAGAATCAAAGATGTGCGTAACTCGTCCCCTCCCAAAATTAACCCCCTTATACTCAACTACCTCAAAGAATCATTGCTAGAATCTCCAATCTCAAACTTAAATTTAATCCCAACATTAGATAATTTCATTTGGTTTGATAACATTGATGGTCTATAATAATTTTTAAACAATCTTTAATTAATTATCACTTCATTATCTTCTAGCACCATAATTAGAATTACATTTTAATTATAAAATAACATGATTTAATAAGTTTAACTTTTTATGTTAGTTTGTTTTAAATTATTATTTAATTTTGTATTTTATGCATCATCAACATGCCCTACTAACACATTAACTGTTGATTTAATTAAAAAAATCAATTTTTATTTAGTATAAATATCTCAACGAACTACAAATTTAAAGTATTGTTATAAATTTTGAGTACGAGTATCATTACTTCCACACATATGTTCATTAATTTAAAGTATTTAAAAGATCAATTTATTTTATTTGCACGCGCCCATTAGTGGTTGGCTTCGGATCTTGGAGTGTGCTACTCTAGGTCTCAGGTTCGATTTCCTCTGGTGCCAATTTCGGTGGGCAAGTCCATACAGAGCTTTGCTCTGGCTTAGAATGGGGCCCCCGCAAGTGGGCGGTGGGATTGGTCTCATTGATTTAGTCGGCCCTTGAATCAGATACTGAGTTTTCAAGAATATATATATATATACACATACATGTGTGTGTGAATAACTTTTATGTCCACTCTAATTGCTGCTATTGTTACTATTATTGCTATTTTGATTAAAATTGATTATATAGAATCATTTGATATTATTTTTTTTTACAAATTTTGTGTTTTTTTAAATGCAATCATTAATTTTAATTCCAACTATTTATTTGTTTCTCGATTTCCTCCTTCATTAAATTATAGTTTAAATTTTATTTAACTCAACATAACTTTTGTTAAATTTAATAGATAATTCATTTTTTGCACATTAATAGAGAAAATTTTGCATAACTATATGATTAAATTATCTATTTTAATCAATCTTTCACACACATGTAACAAAAATTAAAAAACACACACATGTGTGTGTCAATATATATATATATATATATATATAAGTCTAATTGCAGTTTTGTTCCCCTATTTTTTAAACGATGTTTTAATGGAATTATCTTACAGTTTTATCCTTATGAACTTTTTCATAATCAAATCACATACCACGTCATTAAAATCATATCAAATCATAAATTTTTAGCTCAAAAATATGATGGAGAGACTAAAACTACAAGGTTTAAAATTAGGGGGCCAATTTTGCAAAATGGTAAAAATATGGAGATCAAAACTACAAATAAGCCATATATTTATAAGAAAATAAATATTTTCTTGTGCTAATTCTTTTTAATCTAAAGACATATTCTTGATCATTGTTTAAATTTTGACAAGTAAGCTTTATTTATTCTATGCTTTAAATTGATATTAATAATTCATTTAATAAATCACGAGTGATAAATATGAGTAACCATCTTTATTTTATTATTTATGTGATATATGGGTTTTTACCAAATAGTTTTTTGATAAAAGAAAACTAGGTGAGTTGAATTTGAAGGCTCATAAGATTAGAGAAGACCTCAAGGTTGAACACTGATATTTATAATTCATTTAATAAATCACGGGTTATAAATAGGAGTAACCATCTTTATTTTATTATTTATTTGATATGTGGGTTTTTAACAAATAATTTTTTGATACGAGAAAATTAGGTGAGATGAATTTCTAGGCTCATGAGGGTTAGAGAAGACCTCAAGGTTGAACGAGTGTTAAAAGAAATACTTAGAGATATTATGTTAAAGAGCCTCGTGTTGATAGAATAGATACTTATGAATCATCTATCAAAAGTCTCATGTAGACTGCAAGAGTTCAACCTGAGTTTAACCCACGACTTTATCTGTAAATCAACTCCTTACCAATCGAGTCAATTTTCACTTAAAACAACAACATAAGAATATACATTAGTTAATAAAGGCTTAAATAGTTAAATTGTCGGTGTAAGTTCGTGTGTTTTTTATTTTTTGTCATTGTATTTTTTTTTTGTTCTAATACAAACCCGTAATATGCAAACATTTTGATTTTAGTTCCTACTATCATCATCAGTTATAAAAACGTATACATGTAAACAGAGGACGACGTGGCAGACAACACTGATTTGACAAAGTGGATGATGAGTCACACAGTAAGAGGGACTAAAACCAAAAAACAAAATCCATAGAGGGACCACAACAAAAAAATCAAGAAGGCAAAAAATTCAAATTTAAAAACCTTGATTCTTCCATCTTCTTCATGTCTTTCTTCCTCTATTTTCATCTTAATCGCACAACTTCACAAGAAATTAGACTTTGCAATATCCATTAGACTTGTACCGACCAACTTTTGGAGCTAGAGAACAAGAAACATAAATATGGATGGTTACACACAAATTCAAATGCCCTTACAAGAGGTGGCATTTAACATGGGAAAGGTAAATTTTCCCACCATGGGTCACACAAGATAAATGGTTAGACTGTGCATTTATATTAAAGCTTATGATGTTTTCCCACATCTGATCTCAATAGCTTCACTTTCCAAACTTTTCTTATCTTGCTCCCACCTTTGTGCCGTCTCCCTCCGGGCTCCATCTCCCGCAACCAGCAAAAACCTTAACAACCACCTTCAAAGAAATACCACCAATAATTGAAACCTCTTTAAGTGTGTGAACCAAAGCATGGCTTACCTTCATTTCTCTTCCACTGCAATTCAAAATCATACCTCTCACAAAAATATCCAACGTTCTCACAAAAATATCCAACTTTCTTCTTCAACAAATCTACTCACAAGAAATAAAATTGCAGATTTACCCATCATATAAATCGAAACAAGTAATAAAATTAAGTTTTTGTTTTGGTTTATGGTGAAATTTAGAGAATTGTAATGGAGCACAGTCCCTCACAAAGCTTCAAATACTCTTTGTTTTTCAATCAATCTGTGGGTGGCTAGATGATTGTAGACTTCGATTTTTTTGCCATGAAAATTGCATATTCCAATTTTTCTTATAAAAATTGCAGATTGTGTTGAATTTGAGTTTGTGTATGGTAGTGTGTTCGTCATAGAAGCAGCTGCAATATTAAATTAATTTCACAAGAGGAGAAAATCAATTCACCATTTTAGTTTGATTTACTCTAATTTTCAAACCATAGTTAAATCATATGAAAAATTAATTAAAAAAAATATAATGTTGGAGAAGAAACTCGGGGAGTTAGGAATGAGAGTTATTTGTGAAGATCTGCGTGATTCAAGCTATTGCAAAGCTGGCGGTGGTGGGAGGAGAATTGGTGGTGTGTTTGATGTTGTTGGTGGTGGGGAGGAGGAGAGAGAAGGGTTTAGTGTGTAAAAGAAATAATCGAGTATTGCAAGTGTATGATAAAACTGCGTTCTTCAATTAATCTAGTGGCTAAATTAAACTTTCCCATGGTGGAAAAGTTTTACCCTTTCCTATGTTAAATGCCACCCTTACAAGAACAGGAAACACATTTATACAAATTAGTTGACACAACATATTTAATCTTATATTGCTATATTACATGTATACCAATAAACTCAAATACTCCCATATCACGCAGACAACAAAAGCAATTCTAAATGAAATATCAATCAATACCAACAACAAAAGACAACAAAATACATAACAAAGTTTTGGTCTCCGTCAATGTGTAATTCATTATCTACATTGCCAAATCAATGTCACCTGCCACCCCAGTCACTGCCACATCATTCTCTGTTTATCACGTATACATTTTTGTAACACATGATGACAGTAGAGACTAAAATCTACACTATTGCATCTTACAAGTTTGTGATTTAGAACAAAAATAGATAGGAAAACAAAAAACACACAACCTTAAAGACACAGTTTAACTATTTGCCCTGTATAAATACTCCCTTCGATCCTAAATGTAAGAGAAGAATTTTTTTTAAGTTCATTGAATTATTAATGCATCTAAACTATAATATAAACTAAATCCATTATTAATTCAATAAACCTGAAAATAGAATCTTCTTTTATATTTAAGACTACCTCCCTTCAAAACTTGACATAAAGTGATCTACTTTTTTTTTTGTTTATATAGAGTGATCTACTTATAGAGCAGGTTTACTCAATTATTTTTTATACTGAATTGGACGAGAGTCGATATTTCTCACTAACTAGTAACTCGTCCCTGACGATAATCGTTGGACGCTAATCTTTATTGTCATCAAATTTTCCTCGCTCTGCTTCAACATCGTGATTCCTAGCCCAATCCCAATTCCAACGGTTCACGTATTTCGCACTCTCTCCTCTAAATTTCCAGGGGTTTCATTTTTCATCCCTTTTCTGTTTTAGCTCGAATTGCATTCATAGGTAGGGTTTTACTTGATTTATGCACTTTTTTGTTCTTCAATTGCAAAATTCAGTAGAATTCATTGTTTCGTGGAATTTAGAGTTCTAGAAACGGAATTATTCCTTAATCGCAATTGAGATTAGGGTTTTCCATTGTAATTTAGCATTTCAGACATATTTATGACGACAGGTAGACAGGGAGATAACCGCGATCATGAATTCAGGAACAGTGATTCTGATTTCGGTATTTCAAGGCGTGGTTTTAATAATAATGTGTATCATGATATTAGAAATGCTAAGGGTCGAAGTAGGGATGCAAGGGATAGGATTATTCAGAGACAGAGAGAAGTTTCGAACAGAAGTTACCGGTCATCTTCGAGTAGGAGTGACTCTGGTAGCAGTGGTGGTCGTAGTGGTGTGCCTGGTCCTAGAAGATGTGAGTTTTCTGTTAAGACTATGGATAGAGAGCCGGGCGAGCTTTTTAGTGAGAGTGGGTCGGACGATGGTGTTGAATCAGAGTCATTGGTGAAACGCAACGAGGTTGTGATGGGGAAAGAGTTTGATTATGGTGTTGAATCGGAATCAGTGTTGAAACGCCATGAGGTTGCCACGGGCAAAGAAAACGAGAGTCAGGCGCCATTAGAGAGGAAAAGAAAATTTTCGCCGATAGTATGGGATCAAGAGGAGAGCAAAGTGAATAATTTATCCAATCTGAAGGTTGTCACAACAGTGGCTGCTCTTCCTCCACCACCTCCATTACCAAGAGCATTTCGTGAGTCGCCTACTGTTAATTACAATGGAGTTGAAGTTCATTCTCTTGAGAATCCCGAGTTGCCGACATCAATGGATCCTTCTATGGTGTCTGAGTCAGTTCAAGATGCCGAGTCTCCTATAGGTTTGCATTCAATGTTGTCAGAGCAGGGGTTGGTTAATTGGCGGGTAGCTGAGCAACCAAAAGTTGAAGATTATGTTCCTACTCGTAATATATCATCTTCAAGATGGGCATCCGGAGACAACTCTTCTGACGATGAAGGTGAAATCATTGATGAGAAGGAATTCCTTAAAAGGAGGAGGTTATCTCCTGGATCAGGTACAAGAGTAAGAAACAAGATGTTGAGACCCGAGGATAAAATTGAAGGTTTTGTCAGGGCTAGAGCCAAATCATCTGAATCGGAAGAAAGAGGTAGCACTGGGAGATACTCCGGTGAAGATGATCATCCTGGTATGGAGGGAGAGAAGAATAACAACATGGAGATTGATGGTGGAGTTTGCAAAAGTGACACAAGTGGTAGTCACTCAAATAGTGATTCTGAAAGTGAAGATGATTGCAGGGAAAGCATGGAACCTCCGACTCCACCACACAGAGTTGTCAACATGCTTCATGGTTGTAGAAGTGTTGATGAGTTTGAGAGACTGAACAAGATTAATGAAGGAACATATGGTGTTGTATATAGGGCCAAAGACAAGAAGACTGGTGAAATAGTGGCACTGAAAAAGGTGAAGATGGAGAAGGAAAAAGAAGGGTTTCCACTGACTTCTTTGAGGGAAATCAACATACTTCTTTCCTTTCACCATCCATTCATAGTTGACGTTAAGGAAGTAGTGGTAGGTAGTAGCCTTGATAGTATTTTTATGGTTATGGAATACATGGAACACGATCTTAAAGGACTAATGGAGGCAATAAAACAGCCATTTAGCCAGAGTGAAGTAAAATGCTTAATGCTCCAGCTGTTAGAAGGTGTGAAGTATCTTCATGACAACTGGGTGATTCACAGGGATTTGAAGACTTCAAACCTGCTTCTGAATAATAGGGGCGAGTTAAAAATCTGCGATTTCGGATTAGCTCGTCAGTATGGGAGTCCATTGAAACCGTATACATCATTGGTGGTTACTCTTTGGTACAGGTGAGTGATGTTTAAGTTAAATAAGCCACTTGTTTCTGTTTATTAACACCTTTGATTAATTTGAAATTTGGATTATATTCTTGGCTATATCTGTTGTTGCGAATTTGAAAACTATGTTGTCATCATGCAGTCATGCATTGCTATAGAACTAGATCTTAATATGCTATTATTATACAAGATTATTTTTGTAGTAGTATTGCAAGCTTGCTGTAAGTGACCCAACCTCATTTTTTGGTGATCCTGTATTTTTTAAGGCAAATAAACAGACTTCTTTCCTTTCATCATCCCATGTATACTTTCCATGTTTTTTTAAACATATTTCTTTGCTATTGTTCTACTAGAATATTTTTGGAGCAGTATTGCAAGCTTGCTGTAACTTAGTGACCTAGCCTCGTTTTTTTTGAGACCCCATCTTTATTAAGGCAAATAAACATACTTTTTTTCCTTTCACCGTCACGTGTATACTTTTCCATCCTTTTTAAAACTAGTTAAAAAAAGGCTGTGTAATATTGCAATTGTTATATTTAAATGATAAATACATCGAAAGTCTGTTGTTATTGTAGTAATGCCTTTATTAGTGACATTTGACCTTAGTTTACCTTGCATTTTATCATGTCGCTGATTGCATTCTCTTGCAAGTGAAGAAATCATCTGATTCATGGTTGTTTCTTAGGGCTCCTGAACTTCTTTTGGGGACAAAGGAGTATTCAACAGCCATTGACATGTGGTCCCTGGGTTGTATAATGGCTGAACTTCTGTCCAAGGAACCCTTATTTAATGGGAGGAATGAATTTGATCAACTTAACAAGGTATATTTTAAATGCCCAGTCTTGTAGTTGTTAAGGACTCACTCTAACTACTCTGGCTTTTCAACTTTTGGGGCCAAACTTGGCTTAGGCTCATTAACAATTATTATTTTATATACATGCAGATTTTCAGAATTCTCGGCACCCCAAATGAAACAATTTGGCCCGGCTTCTCAAAATTACCTCTAGTCAAGGTCAATTATGTCAAGCAGCAGTAAGTAATTGTGATTTATTTTATGCAAGACATTGATTTTTGGTTCCTCTGTTCTTACATTTTGCCACTGTTTCCAGGCTTCAACTCTGTGTGGTTCTGGTCTGGCTATCTGGCCTCCCCTGGTGACTTATGTTTACAAGACTTTTCTATTGTGTATTAACCACAGGAATGTTCCTTTCAGGTATAATCTCCTGCGTAAAAAGTTTCCTGCAACATCTTTCACCGGATCCCCCGTTCTTTCTGATTCTGGATTTGATTTGTTGAGCAAGCTTCTCACTTATGACCCTGAAAAGGTACATCATATCCGCTGCTTTGATTTTGTAATTACACATTTGTTTTAGTGCTTATTAAGAATACGAGCCGTTGTTATTTTGTTCAAAGAGGATCACTGCTGAAGATGCTCTCAACCATGCGTGGTTTCGTGAAGTTCCCCTTCCTAAATCTAAAGAATTCATGCCTACATTTCCTGCTCAACATGATAAAGAAAGGTGACTTAACAAGATATTACTTTAGCAAATACCTTTACAATTTTACTGGCTTGTTTGATTCTTATATATGCTTTTCAATTGCATTAGGAGAATCCAAAGAATAATGAAGAGTCCACATCCATTAGAGAGGAAGCACCACAAGGAGTTGCAGCAGAGGGAATCAGGAACTGGTAGTATTTTTGGTTAACAGTGATGCTATCTAAAGTTTTGGTCTTGATAGTGTCATTTTAACTCGCTGTTGAATGTTTGCATGCTTGAGGTGTGAGTATGCACTGAATGGATGTTCCAAATATTGTTATTCGATAGCTTGTGCTGTTTTTTATCAGGCACCTGTTTTTAGTTCGGGTTGAGATATGTATTCTTTACTTTCTGGGAGAGAGATTTGTTTTAGGTTAACCTTCATTGTTGATCACCGTATAGAAATGTCCACGGGACACAGCTGGCAGCATAAGGTGTGGCAGAATTGCCTTCTTAAAATAGGAATAGTTCATGTATGCCGAAACTTGTATGTAATCTATTTTCATTGGCCTACTGTAAACAATTTAAATCTAGTTGAGTTCAAGCAGTATGGATTCTTTTGCATCTATCGGTTAGTTCTTTGGTTATTTTTTAATGTTCATATTCTGTTTGCAAGAGCAAGTTCGTGAGAAGTGGAAGAGTGCATTCTGTCCATTTTGTTGAAGAAAATGACACTAATTTGTCACATCAAAGGTAATGAACTCCTTATGTATCTTAGATATCAAGGAATGAGAATTGGATTTTGTCAGTTTGACTTGATAAATGATGTCTTAGTGTTTATCTCTGTTGCAACTAGAAGATGCACACCAGAATAATGGTCTTATATTTGATATTTGTGTTTTTGCGCGTGTGCTGCTACTTCCACAAATTCTTATTATGTCATACTTTTCAATTTGATTTTTGTTAATGTCATGACCATGGGTTATATATTTTAGACATCAACATTTTTAGAACCAACTGTTGCTTGTTTTGGATTTCAATTGCTGAAACTTCAATGTTAACTACAAATGACTATATATCTTGCTTAGAAAGGAACTTTATTAGTAATTTATTTATTTTGCTGTCTTTTAATTTTGAAGTTTCTCAAATTTTAGTGAGGAAAGTGGATGAATTTGGAAGAATTTCATGTATTCTTTTGGTGTAAAAATTTATTACAATTGAATAGGAATGGTTCCAGGTTTCATTGTTTACAAATTGGCTTTTTTGGCTGTGGCTTTAATTTATGAGGACTAAAGCATCAAATCAAATGAAACGGGAATGTGATTTTCCTTTGTTTTGTTATCTCCTTCCTCATTAAATAAAATATATTATTTTAGTATATTTAAATATATAAGGATTTAAATTTCCACAAGTTTGAATATTCTTTCATGACATTTGTGCGTGGATGTCACTGCAGTATCAAAGCTAGCAGGTTGAGGATGTTACCTGTATACCCTGGGAATATATGGAACTTTGTTCCATCAGGCTTTCTAGAGGTACCATCCAAACCTTAGTTTGTTATAATACATCTCTGCAGTTCTAATAAGCACCCAATATTCTAAAGATCCGAACCATTTATTTATCTCTGTTGTGCATCTTCCAGTGATTCATTCTATAGTTTATTCTTATTTCTTGGAATGATGTTTTAGTGATGTTTGGTGGATTACAACATTTCAGTTTTATTGTTTTTTTTATAACTTTAAATGGCTTGTTAAATTGAGAGTCAATTAAATGATTCAGTTGTAACTCATGGAAGAAGTCTCCTCTTCACTAAAATGGATTGCCCAGGATAATGGTTGTCAAGTTTTGACTGGGCAAGTAGAAAAATTTGACCTCGGTCTGGATTTAATTAACCATTGAAACTTTTTTCCCCCCCCTTCTTCTGGCTCCTACTACTGTAACCCAGTTTTTGGGGTTAGGCACTGACAAACGTGCATCATCACGTAGTAACTACAACTTAGGCGAGTAATTTAGCCAGATATTGAATATTTCATCATGGCAAATAAAGTTCAAAAGTGCTTATTACTTATTAGTCTAAAATGTTGTAAACATCATTTTTTGGTTAGTTTTGGAATATGGAGTCTTGAACTGGATCTTATTTTATTAAATCATAAAAAATTAATGGTAGTCAAATTAAGTGGAATTATTTGGATGACAGTAGTGAGAAGCGGTTGAAGAGTTTGTACTTGAAGGATCGGACCTTTTGAAAATTATTAAATGGTTACTATATTGTTTTTCTTATTTTTACCACTTCATGTTGCTGATTAGAGGGGCAGGCATCTACAGCAGCTCCAGTGCATTATTTTTCTGATGGTAGGCTTTTAGACATTTTATTTGGGGCATAATAGATCTTATGTTTGGCATTTTTTCTCGGTACAATATGTTTGTCATCAGATGATATGGTAGAATAATAGTTGTTTCTATTTATCTGTTTTCCATCTTGCTATGATGGATATGGTTCTCGTCAACTTAAAATTGGGATCAAGTTGATGCTTGCTAGCTTTAGCCAATGATTGAAGAATTTTGACAATTGCCGTGGGATTACTAGTAACTGTATGTTTGTATGGCCGGGAGATGAGCAATTCATAAAATTTATACATTTTGATGTATCCCTCGAAATCCCACCCGTTTTTGCTATGTTACTGTGTGACATTTGCAGCAATTGTGAATGTTTTATGCGATTTTTCTTGACTGTAGTATGAAGATTACTTAATTTAGTAGTTAAAGTTCACCCAGAAAACATATCTAGTATGATTGAAGATTTTAATGCCTGGCCATGTCTAATTGTCATAGTACTTCCCTGCCATTACTCGAATGGTTAGGGTTGCGGTCTAGAGTCTAGACACACATCTCAACAATGGTGTTTAAAACAAGAGGTGGGTAAATGTAATTTGTTACACGTGATATCGGACTTTCACAAATGCCACACGGTACTATAACAATATTCAGATGAGGAAAATGACTGATGGTCCTATAACCCTTTCAATCTGAGATCTGTTCTATGCATGTGATCGGACATTAATTGGATGGTTATGGTTGTTGGTTAACTTTATCAACTAAATGTAATTTGTATAAATTTTTTACCAAGTAGATATTTATTGAAGTGTTCAAAAATAAATATAACAATGTAATACTGTGTAAAAAGATGTTTATCCAGTGTATAATTAATCCCATAAGTACACTTATAAATTTCTTTGCTATCTTCTGTCAAAAAAATAAATTTGTTTGCTATCTAATTAAGCACTTTTTTAAGGAACTATCTAATTAAGCGCGTATCCGGCTTTTAGCTCTGTTTGATATATAAAAAAAAAAGAAGTAAGCATGTATCGATTTTAATTATTGTTAATATCAACGATATACATAAATTCCCTTGTGCTTCAATACTTTTATGATTTATTCGACACTTACTTTGATTGATTGATTTATTTTACTTTTATGACTAAGTCGTTGCTTCAATATGTAAAACCAAACTGTCAAATTATACAATTTGATTGATTCAAGCTCCCACCAAATCCAAATTAATCTAACTACCTTCTAGGAGTTCAACATGACTGTCTCACCATGAATCTAGTTATCACGACAAATGTTCCAATTGCTAATTTTCTTAATTGCTCTCGCATAATCATGCACATTTTTTTCCATGTTAAATCTTAATCCCTCATCTAACATGTTAAGAGAGAATGCATGTATTAAGAAATGAGGATAAAGAGATTGAAAGATGTAGATCCTTCCTCAATTTTTCCAACGTGAGATGATCCAGCCCTGATGTATATGTTACTGGGAAATGATTTTTTGACGCAAAAGTTAGACACTGGATACCGTATAAAAAGATTTCCAACATACTGTTTTGGCTTTTTCTCTATCCTTGGGTCAAATTTTTTTCTCTCCTCGGATCCATAAGACAATAAGCTAGTAACTCGAGTATGGATTATTGTGTACAGTGTTGACATACAATATCGGTGTTCTATGTCCAAATAACATTGCTCTAAGGCATTAATGGTTCCTACGGTTTTTTGCTGGACAAGGGCAACCAGTTCTAATTTCAGTGCAGAAGAGAATTCGAGCTTAGAAGAGGAAGTAATTTCGAGAAAGAGGAACAGTGGTGGCTGCAGCGCAGGTTAGAACCTCTCCATCTGCAGTGACAGTGTATGTCTCTGGGTCCACAGTGATTTCTGGAAGGGCGTCATTCAGTTTCATGTCTAATTTGGTGAGCTTCCTCACATTGTCCACGGCTTCCACCCTCTTGTCAAGTCCATATAAAGCTTTTACACCGTTGTCCAAAGCTGCCTGTTTGTGACAGAGCAATGATGTGTGAAGTGAATCTGTATTGGTTTATGTGTGTACGTGGAGTGTGTACATGAAAGAGAAGGAGAAAAAAAAGGTTGCATACCTTGCTCACAAAAGAAATAGAGTTTGCGCGACCAGCCTTGCCAAATGCTCCGAACATAGGTCTCATAATCACCTGCAAAATCAGGTTTCCCAGTTTAGTTGAAGCATTTCTGATTAAAGTTAAACACCTCTAGGAAGACTGGTTGCATATACACTTTCGTGCTCTATCTCACATCACATAAGTGTGTGTCAAATTTAGCATACATATGCTTTGTAGGGATGCGACTTCACAACAGTCATTTACTTGAATTTAGATATCATATCAGATATAGTGAAATACGAAGTATCAAATTTTTGAATTGTACAAAATTTTGTAGATTTGATCTACTTTATGAGAACTTTCATTTGAATAGTTGGACCTCTTAATTTCATATTTTATTTTGCTTAAATTTGTTAAATTTATATTTTACACAATTAATGAGCTATGCTAAGTTTGACGTCTAATATCAAGACATAAGCAAACATTACCGGTTCAGGTGTTGGGATGCTAGCATTTGCATCACCCATGTTAGCCCATGCAATGTCACCACCTTTGATCACCATTTCTGGTTTTGCTCCAAAAAAGGACGGTTTCCATAATACAAGATCAGCTAACTTTCCCACCTGCAAGACTAGGAATAACGTAAATGAGGCAGAAAAAAAAAATCCCACTTAAATGCACAGCTTTACAGTGGGCTCAATGAGGATTTCAGATAGCTCAAAAGTTCAACAGTTAAAAAGTTCAATAGTGAAAAATGATGTTGAAGTCAGTGATGGTGCAGTTGTTAAAGTTGAGATAATTCCGATTCGTCAAAATTGTGATGGATGCAGCAATGCGAATTTAATGAGTTAAGCTTTGACAAGATTTTGTCTTGTCCTGAAGCCTGTGAAGCACTCTCATAAGGGTTTTTGGTGAAGAACTTGCAAAGGATGCAATTGAATAAACATTCATGAGTATTGATGGTGATAGATGGGTCATGGTAGTCTGGTGTCGAGGTTGAAGAAAGCAGGGAAAGAGAAAGAAAAAAAAATATAGTGTGGATAGACCATGATAAAATTAATACTACTCTTAAATCTAATGGTAAAAAAAAACTTTCCCATGGTGGGAAACTCTTTCCCTTTCCCACCTAAATGCCACCCTTATAAGTATATTTGTAATTAGCACTACTTACAAAGTATACTGCTAATTTTTCCAATTATGGACACAAATACATATCAGAAGTGAGAAAGCTGGATTTCTGAAAATCAGGTCTGACTTTTGGTAAGCCAGTAAATTGCTTGGTGTATACTCTACTGCTTTATTTATTATACAATTTGTATCTTTAGTGCATGTTTGGTATCATAGTCGATTTTCCGAAATCACGGTGAGCCACCATGATTTTGCAAAAGCTACAGATCATAGGTGGATAAGTTCCGAAAGCATTGACAATGATGTTTTTTGACAGGAAGTATCAAAAGAACTTCCTGTATATATATGTTTACCACTAAAAATCATGCTTGGATTGACAAAGGACGGAAAATCAAACAACATACCTCAACTGAACCAATATATCGTGACAAACCATTCGCTATTGCAGGATTTATAGTGTACTTTGCAACATAACGTTTGATTCGAAAGTTGTCATTGTCTGAATCATCAGGCTGCAGTGGTCCTCTTTGTGACTTCATCTTATTGGCAGTTTGCCAAGTTCTGCTTATGACCTAAGAAAGAAATCATTCGACAATTTAACCTCGAGGATACAAACCTATTATAAATTTTCAAGGGTATACTGTAAATTTTTTAAGAGAAAGTGAAAGCAAAAAGAAAATTATGGGAATTTTGTACAGCTATAGTCACATCAATAACAGTAAGATATGAGGTGCTGTTCCAAAGACTACATGAGACAATGACAAGAAAGACCTTCAAACAAATTGAGAGAAATGCTGCTGGCACACCCTATTTTTTTTTTCTTTTTTGGGATTTATCAAGCACTAAAATTATTTCTTTCATAATAAATGAGTATAATTTAAATGGGGTGACTTGAGTAAAGGATGGACCTCTCCAATTCTACCCATAGCCTGTGAATCAGAAGCAATAATGCTAATTGCACCCATATCATGCAAAATATCTTCAGCAGCAATTGTCTCGGCTCTTATCCTTGATTCTGCAAATGCAACATCTTCTGGACAATTCTTATCAAGATGATGGCAGACCATCTGTACATCATCAAGTCAAAAATAAGAATCAAAATGACTTAAGCTACATTATAATTTTACGACTGTTTTATTTTTTCTTCTTTTTTCGTACCAACATGTCAAGATGCTCATCTATGGTATTTGATGTAAAAGGACGCGTAGGATTTGTTGATGAGGGTAGGACATTTTTCACACCACATACTTTGATGATATCTGGAGCATGGCCGCCACCTGCACCTTCACTGCCCAGGAAAGTAATAGAGAATAGTAAATAACCAGCTAGCTTTGATCCGAAAACGGAACCAAAAAGTCATCCAATGTTCAATTCTGATGGGCCGCAGATATGAGCATACAATATGATGAGTATGAGCATATACATGTATAGAAGTGAGTATCCTATTATGGGAAAAACAAAGGTTTGAGTTTAAACTATTTCAGATTTCACATATTACAGATAAGATAAAAAAACTTTACAAATAACATTAAAATGGATGTTTTTCTTAGAACATTAATTAATTATCAAATATAGCAATCATGCCAAACTTTGTCTAATTTTTTTCAAAGTTAGCATATACCTGTGGTAAGTATGAATGGTTCTTCCTTTAAATGCAGCAATTGTATGTTCCACAAATCCAGATTCATTTAAGGTGTCAGTATGTATGTTAACCTGTTACCGTACAAGTTAGTAATAAAAAAATAAACAGAACAATGCAAAGATGAGAGTATTACACTAGATGAGTGGACAAAAAACCAGAAGGGAAATTAAGGAGAAAGTTGGAGTAGCACCAACAGAAATTCCAGTATGAAGAGTATATGATATGGAGGGTAGTCCAATAATTTGAGGAAGAAAAAAAATCAAGAAAGGCTATAGATCAAATCATTAAGAAGGATTTAGACTTGAATGGTTTGTCTTTAGACACAATTTATGACTGAATATTATTGCGTTGTTTGATCCATTCATCCAACCACATGTGTTGTTGTGATTGTATATTAAAAGTTAAGAACAAAAATAAACCAAAATTACAAAAGTAAATAAGTGAAAGTATTGAAGAAAATTGTGCCTGGATATCATATTGTTCTGCAACAGCCAAACAGTTGTCTATTGTGGCTGGTGTAGTTCCCCAATCCTCATGCAGCTTCAGTCCCATAGCTCCAGCCTTGATTATTTCATGTAATTCATCAGGCTTGGCGCAATTCCCCTAAAGCAATGAATGGAAGTTTTAATTATTTAACTTTAAACATAAAAGGAGGTTTTCTAGAGGATCAACACAAAATTGAGCAGAGCAGAGATGAGGAAAAATAACTGAACAAAAAAAAGAAAAAAGAAAAAAGAACAAGCATTATATATAAGCAAAAAAGAAAAACGAACTTTTCCATTAAAACCAAAGTTCAGAGGCAGGTCATCTGTTGATTGCAGCATCATTTGCATCTGAATAGGTGCCGGTGTGCAAGTTGTAGCACGCGTTCCATATGCTGGTCCCGTTCCTCCTCCCACTAATGTAGTGATTCCTATATAAAAAAAGAAAAAAAGGACTCGATAAAATCCACTAAGCGAGCCTACAGTACATATAGATATTGTATTGCACAGCCAAAATGATCTCAGAGTCAAACAACTGAATATTTTAATTTACTATCAGTTATGATTCCAGCACACTAGAGCATACATTAAATATTAAAAATACTTATGTAAGTAAGCCCTTTCAACAGAAACTCATTTGAGTTGTTAAACTCACCACTTGATACGGCTTCATATACTAATTGAGGGCATATAAAATGCACATGGCTATCTATAGCCCCAGCTGTTACCATGAAGCCCTCTCCAGCAATAACTTCAGTATTAGTCTAGATATGGGAATAACTTCAGTATTAGCCTAGATATGGGACGGTGCAATATAAGCTGTATCAAGATAATGAAGGAATTCAACCCATTGCCGCAGATATCTGGAAAGGAACTTACCCCAATGATCATATTAACACCGTCCATAACATCTGGATTTCCTGCTTTTCCAATTGAGGCAATAAGGCCATCTTTAATGCCAATATCTGCTTTAAAAATTCCAGTATAATCAACGACCACGGCATTTGTTATAACGGTATCGAGGGAGCCATCAGGTGAATGGCCACACGACTGACCCATTCCATCTCTTATGACTTTCCCACCTCCAAAAACACATTCATCACCATAGGCAGCAAAATCTTTTTCAATTTCCGCAAACAAGTTAGTGTCACCAAGACGAATTTTGTCGCCAATAGTGGGGCCATACTTGTTAGCATATTCCTCTCGAGGAATTACTTTAGTCAATGAATAGTCTTCTCTGGTAATACCTTCCCTAGGAAATTCATATTTGAGGTAAGAAATCTTCTCAGACATGGAATTGGCAAAGATTTACACAAGTTTATATAACAATAACTTAAATAACAAATCGTAAACCTTGCATTTTCATCTTCCTTATGCCCGAATCCCCTTGTTCTCACAACCTCCATGGCTGCTATGCAATTTGAATCGTTAACTGGACCATCAACAATGTTGTTACCTCCTCGGATGACTTTGTTGCCACCAATGCTTACAAGTATAACACTTTTACTCTCCCCTGGCTATCAAGAGTAAATGGTTTTTGATTAATGGTTTGTAATCTAATAAAGGAATTAGTTCACCGAAGGTTGCATCTAGCCTGCTCACATGAGACCGGCACTGAATAAAAAAGTAGTTATAGTGCAGAAAAATTTAATGAATTATACATTACAATTACTATGGTAAATTAACAAAAGCATAGAGTTCTACCTCAAAGCGCGTGGTAGTCCCAGAGGCTATATTAAGACGCTTGCCAAATGCTTTTCTTCTATCGAAGGTTAAGTAGGGATTTACTTCAATAAAATGATAGTGGCTTCCAACCTGGAAATTTTCAGAAATATTGTAAAATGGTTGTTTCAGTTGTTTTCTATTGACAATACTAAGAATTAGAAAGGAGTCAACTAGCTGGAATATTTGAGACAGTAAAATTTTAATGTTAATGTTTGACAAGATTCAAGAATTATAACTAGATTAAACTTGACATCAAAAGCTCAAAAGATTCTATTTCCTAAATTAACTATGATCCAAGGATAGTTGATTCGGGTACAAAGAAGTGAATGAGATTCACATTCTTAGATTCAAATATTCAGACAACAAACAGTTTAAATCCTCCATAATTGATCACAAAACAAATTCATGAAAACCATTACTGGTTTAGTGACGTTCATTGACATCACTTTGTTATTTCATATGTACACAACTTATCTTACTGCGTTTAAAAACACTTGTACTATGTGTAACTAGTGCATGTTTCAAGCTTTTTTAATCTGGAATAAATGCATTTTTTTATTTAAAAACAAGCATAAAAACCTATTGAAAATGCTAAGGTGCTAGGTGTGCAACATGTGCTGGCAAATACCTGAACTGGCCTGTCTCCGTTGTTTACAACTTTAAGAGAGACTGCTTCTCTCCCAGCATTAAGAATCACGCTTCTATCTTCAGTTTTTATTTCACCAGGAATGACATTATCTTCATTGTTCTCGGTAAATATATCAAGTGAAGGTACTGTAAACACAATTTCCATCCATCAAAACCTTTTCACAGAAACAATAGAAAAATGCTAATTATGAACAGCTACTGTAAACACATAAGAATTTTATTGTCTTAAATTTAAATTAAGCAAAGACAGAAGTAAGAGTGGTTACCAAATAGCATATGCTCAAACATGGAAGCACTCAGAAGAAATACATAATAAAACATCTATTTTAAATATCAAAATAAAGGCATACCTGGAAGAAATGAACCAAATAATGCAAGTACAAGGTTTCCATTTTCACGAGCAATTGGGTCATGAACCGTGATTAACTTAGTCCCATCATGAAAGGTAGCTTCAACCTACATTCAATTTTTTTTAATAAAACTATGAACATAGCATTCTAGCATGTGCAAATTCTTTCTTTTTCTGTATGAGCCAGGAAGTCAGGAAGATTGAAGAGCACTGTGGTAAACTACAAAAATTGCGCTGCATCTCTTTGAAGTTTTAAGAACCGTGATAAAAAAATTAAAAGAACCCAGAATATATCCAATAAAATATCAAAAAGGTATTTTTTGAATCATAAATAAAAAAGAAAAAAAATTGTAACAGTTTTTGGCACAAAAGATGGAAAAACTACAATAGTAACAAGTTAACTGAGCTGATTTCATGCATAAAGCCATTTGAGAGACTGCTTTTTGAACAATCTCATAAAAGTAAGTACCTGAACAGTTTCCAAGAGATGTGGAACAGCTGAAAGAACCTGTCTCCTGTTAAAACATGAAGACAAATTTAGACACAGGGAAACTCCAAAGGTTCGGTCTAGTGGTAAAAAGACAAGTTTTGGACTTGGAGGTCCCCTCACTAGTGCCTTCGAAGGGAGGTAAATGTAAATCCCTTTGTAAGTGCTTTTTGAGCCAGAAGGTCTTCTCTGCCTTAGACTGGGCACCATCCCCTAACCCTTAGTTTTTATTATAGAAAAAAACTAGTTCTGCTTTTTCTACCACAGAATGATAACCCATCCTATTAAAAAATACCTTCATATTTAGTCATTCAAAATCTATGTAAAACTGAACTAATTTACCCTACTTAATGATGTTATTCATAAAATTCTCCTCAGCTAATATAGATTTTAATTTCAATAACCAATTCATTCTGAGTTGAATAATTTTTTTATTTAGTGTCAGTTTAGGTATTTTTGTTTATAATCAATACTAGAGAGTAACAAATTAAGATACAAAACTTTTGATCAAGGAAGGTCAAAAGTGAAAACAGAATCAGATGATGAAAATGAGAGCATAATTATACCTTCCTAATAGTTCTCTCCCAATAGACATTAGCTCTGAAACAGTCTTATCGCCATTACGAACAAATTCAACAATCTATGCATGCATATAAAAAAAAACATCAAAATTCAATCAGTATCATCTTCAATTCAATAGTAGAAACAGTGTGTGTTTTGCAATACAAGAGAATTAGGAAACTAAACCTGTGTTGCTATGAGAGCAACCGCTTCAGTGTAGTTGAGTTTCAAACCACGAGCGAGACGTTTCTGAGCAAGATAACCAGCATTGTGTAGCTGTAGTTTTTCAATCTCTCTTTGACACAGTTTCATTTCTCAAAAGAGGGGATTCAAATCAGTGAAAATTGAAAACCCAAAGTTGGAAAATATGATGTGTTTTTTTATTATGGTTGTTATAGCAGAGAGATTTTAGTTAGTTATTGTGTTTCTTTTTTTGGTTGTAGAAGTACATAAACAACATAGTACTACTATTAATTATGTTGTGCAAAACGAGATCCTCAACAGACAGAAACAAGTGAAACAACTCCACGAACGACAAATCTTTTCTCAAACCTTTTTGTCACGGGTTGTGTCACCATTATTTATTGATTTATTCTTGGACCTGGAGCACTGAGTCGCATTCACCCATATAATTAAAATAGTTATTTTTCTTTCAAATTTTTTTAAATAGCTATTTTAGTCTCGTATGATAAACTACAATAGTTTTTAGTAAAATGATAACTGATTGTGTTTCTTTAATGCTATGACCTTGGAGCTCTTCGAGGGTTGTCGTTGAAGTGTGGTGGATTAACGTGTAGTGGGTTAAAACAAGGAGTATGCATATGTAAGCATTTCTCGTCTAAGACTATTTTGGGTCATAAAGTGCATAATCAAAGATTATTATTGGATTTTTATTGTGGGTACTTCTTATACATTCAGGGACAAAAATTATTATTTGTCTTATAATTAATTAAGAAGTTAATTAGTATTCATTGTCTTTATTTACGGTTATTTACACATGTATCTAATAATATGTTGACACGTCATTAATGAATATACAAATGTATGAATTGTCATATTTATTATTTGATGTTAGTGTTTTAAAACTCGGATCAAACTAGTTGGTCGAACCGGAGGTGTGGGCAGTTTGTCAGCTCATCAGACAAGACATGCAAGTAACTAGGTGAAACCGAGTGTGACACGGGCGGGTCCATGGACAACATAAAATAATGAACACTTATCTAGTCGTAATGAACTTTAACCTAATTGTAGTTTACTACCACAAGGGGAAATCCAACTTGATTAAAATCAATGTTGATGTTACATTGTCTAATTTGAAGGACCAACTGAACCAAATGAATGGTTGTCTCAATTACGGTGATACAAGAATGGTGGCTAGTTTTGAGTATCACTGTCAGTCAATCGGCTCAAATGGATGTGTTCGGTTCACAAACATGAAACTTCTAAACATCGATGATGAGAGAACCATGTTTGCTATATTTGATAATTATAGTTCCAAGGGACTGATTGAGTTAGATACTATGTTGGTGAGATCTATTTATGCTATTCATAAAAGTTTGATGCATTAGAGAGTATTTAAAGAAATTGTGGTGGGTATGGTTGAATCCAATCAAGAAACTAGTTTGACTCATCCATAATTGTGTTTGCATTTAATTTATGTTTGTGTAGTTGGATTGTTGTCGTTTTTATCTATTAATTGCGTTCCGATTCTAGAATCCAAACCTTAAAAACACGTTGCGGATTTTAGAACCTGAATATGGGTAGTTTTGGAAATTGAAGGGAACATGAACGGCATGAGGGGGGAGGGGGAGGATTTGTCCGACTTAAATATACGAGAAGAGTCCAACCAAATATACTAGTCTATTAGATGAAAGAACCCCATAATTTAAGTATCAAATTAAACATTTTTATCTAATCATAATAAGATTCCTAACATACACTAATTATATTTCAATTTATAATCTTACGCACCTAGTTGAAGATATCAACAAAACTAAAATCTACCACAAAGAGAGTCAATTATACATGACTATGGTATGAAGTATACATGGACAAATTGATTTATATGTTCAAAACAAAAAGTAAGTTGATATATGTAGCACTGAGACCAAGAGTATTTCTCCAACCTTGTCCATGAATTTCTATCCATAACCATATTCCCTTAGCCAGTATTAGCTCTAGAACCAAAAATGGCTTCTCTTGTTACTAATCTAATCCCTCTTACCCATAACTCAGCCATTTCAACCCCACCTTCACAAACAAAATGCACCTCCTTATTTTTTGCAGTAACAACATAAAACATACCCAACTCATCAACATCAAACTTCTTCCTACGGTTCCATCGAAATCTTTCACTTGGTCCAACCTCAGCCTCTTTACAAACAACATTTCTCTTATTTGATTTCCCCCAACGTAAAATTCCAGCAGCACCAATCATTACCAATTGTTTCTTATGTGGCAACCCTTTACCACATTTTGTATGTTTCTTCACACATGCACCACACAACACTACTCTTCTAGCTAACTCATCTAGTATCACACGCTCTGCATCATTTCCTTTGTTATTTTCTCTAGCAAGTAAAAGTGCTGTTTCATTCCTCTCATTTTTAACATCACATTTTGCTCCATAAGATATCAAAATCTCACACATTTCTCCATTACTTTCTCTTGCTGCTAACATCAATGGTGTATATCCATTTCCGTCAAAACCATTAACATCATAGTACCCTTCTTTTAATAACTTTTCGACAATGCTTATGTCTCCATAACAAGCTGCACGGTGAAGAGGATTCGCCTCGGTTAAAGTACTAATATTCAGACATCCCTTTTTAAGTGCATATTCAAACATCACCTTATGAAAATTTTCCTTATTTTCACCATTTTGGTTCAAGTCTATGAGATTAAGAGCTGTCAAACCATATTTGTTTTTAAGATTGATTACATCAGCTCCAGCATGAAGAAGTACCTTGAAAGCTTCCACGTTACCCTCTGCGGCAGCTATCATTACAGCTGAAAGTCCATTTCCATTTTGTTCATCTAGATTTATATTCCGGTATTCAATGAGTTTTTTCAAAGCCTCAATGTCATTCGCGCGAGTGACAAATAACAACGCGGAAAATCTAGATGCATTGCTTGATTTAACACCTTTTCCGGATCTAATTATATCCAAAATTGCTTTCTGATAAACTTGAGTCCACTGATTAAAACTTGCTATTGAAGTTACGCAATGACCGGACAAATTTACTATCCCCAAGTCAGCTCCTGATGATACTAAAACTCTAAGACACTTCTCATTTTTATTCCTTGTACAAATCATCAATGCCGTGTCACCAAACTTTGTTTGTGAGTCCAAGTTACACTTACCATTAATCAAACACCGAAGAATGTTGCATGATCCAAGTCGCGCAGCCATGTGAATAGGGTGTACATTGGTTTCTTCAGTAGTTTGCACTACTAGTTCTGTATCCACACCATTACTTAAAAGTATATTCAATGCTCTTTCATTGTTGCACATGATGGTGTGGTGCAAGAGAGTTCTTCCAATGTGGAAACTATTAGGTGAGAGGTGATAGAGAAGCATATTGAGTATAGTACCAGTTGATTCAAAATACTCAACAGCACACCATGTGATTGGATAAGGCTCGGCTAGTCCAACACCTACACGAAATTCTTCTCCTGTATCTGTTTCCCAAGACCAAGCTCCTAATTTGACCTTTATATCTAGTCTTGTACCAACCTATATGCAGAAATCAGAAAATTAGTACCCTCTTTTAGAGATTGGTCAATACTATACAAAATGAATGTACTCAATGTAGAAACTTGATAGGCCAATATTGGATTTTAAAATTTTGTTCACAGATCAGTAGGTTATGTAATTAATTGGAGCAATATTGAAGCTAGTATCATATTTCAATATGGTAGCAATAATTAATTAATGTTGCTAAAGATGATGTTTATGTGTAACCAAAAACAAGTTGATGTTGATGTCATTTTAATTTACAACCTTCTTCCTTGTCGAGTATGTTTGTTTTCTTTTGCACAAGTGTGCTAAATGCTAATTATGGTGCATGTTGGCTTTTCTCATATAAGATGAGAGAGAGAAAGTGTTTTGGGAAAACTCAAGTCCCATGTTAAAGAGAGATAATGTTTGAAAATTGTTTATGAGGAGAAAACTGAATCATTCTACCAACGGTTTGTAAGGATGAATAAACCCAGTATACAAATCTAATATTGTATAATAGCTTATTGATCAGGATCACTGACCAAATTATTCACGATCAAGCCCAGCGGTGTTGGGCGTGAGTGAGTATATTGAAAAAAAAGACTTGAAAAGAGTTTATAAAAAGTGACATATTCCCCTTACAAATAAATTTTCAAAGGATGAGTACCAGACCATATGTTCAAGGCTAAGATATATCAAAGAATAATGGCATGCTCAAAAGTTAAAAAATAAAAATAAAGTTGACTTGTTGTGCTGTATGAACCAACACAATTAATCAATTATCACTTTAAGAACCTAGACATGTTTATTATCCCATGTGAAGTTTATTACTTATCAAAGTTAGAACCCCACCTGCAACAGTAGTCTAACTACATTTATCTGCCTGCTGACCACAGCAGCAAATAATGCATTGCAATCAACATTAGCGTGAAGAAATGGCTTTGAAGATTGAAGCAGAGTCCTATCCATTGCATTAACATCCACTCCATGCTGCAAACAAACCGAAGAAAAAGTGTCATTTAGTAATCAATTATGTTCATAGATATTTCTTTCTTTGTGTATAGTTGAACAACATTTACCATAAATTTTAAACAGAAAACACGTCTCTTATTAAAGAGTATATGTAGGGGTTACCAAATTTTGGTGTAGCCATTTTTTCTTCTATTTTTACTCTATTTAATTTACAATTTTTCCTTTTTTACTAAATCAAATAATTGAAATTTTCTAAATAACTAACATGCAATTTTGTACCTTCCACTATTTTTTGATAAAATGATAGAACCAACATGAGTTGGGTCTAGTGAAAGTGACTAGACTTTGAACCTCGACTGATAAAGGTATCCATATTAGTGTGTGACACGTCTCGAATATGATTACATTTAGTTGAAGAGACTTGAGTAAATGATACCCAAAAAAGTGGACATACACTAGTAATTATAATGGTCTTACCTTGATGAGTACATCAACAACCTCAGTGAATCCTCTGCAACAAGCAGAGACAAGGGCATGTATTGCAACATGAGGACGAATCATGTTGGATTGCATCAGTAGTTCAGCAAATCTTGCCTGTCCCACATAACTTGCTTCAAGTAAAGCCTCTTCACATGCAAGTTGTGACGCTCCACCATTGATAAGGATCTCCAATATTTTCAAATGGCCTTCCCTCACTGCTGCTGTTATAGCATAGCCCCGGAACAATCTCACATTTACATTAGCTCCCACATTCTATCACATGAAATTTCCAAAACTCAGTTAATAATGAATGGTGTGACAATTTGAACACAGTCATATAAAATTTCTTGTAACATATGACATCACAGCTAATTTTTTGAACATTTTAAGATGTTCGTATATGTATAAAATTCAATTTAGAGTTAAAAGGGTAATTCATGGAAATAGAAAAAAATAAAAGATATAGTTCCTACATCAGACAAATTAGTAATAGCTAAAATTAGATGTATGATGGAATGATGATAATTATCTCATAACATTAAAAGTTGTCCAGTTAAAAAAAAGTTAAATGGAGTTTAGTGTTGAATAGAAAGATTAAATATAGACCAATTATCCGAAAGAATAAGGATAGAAAAATACCCCTAACATAGTTCCACACATGAAAATAAATCCAACGAAACCCACAATCTGGACGTCTAAGCTAAATCAAATTATAAACATAATTACATTCCCTAAAAAAAAACATAATTACATATTGGATTAACTTGTAAGTCTTTCACACAATTTATAACATTTTGTGTAAAAGATAAATGTCATTATCAATCCAATCATTGCCTTGTGTGTGACTAACATTGTTGAAACATGTAAATGATTCAACGTGCATCATGTGACTCCAACAAAAAAAAAAGAAAAAAAGAAGTTTAGAATACAGGGGAAAAGAAGAAAATCCGCGTGTCATTGATACATTGAGAATGAAATGATCAACAAATGACAACTCAGTCACATGAGCTACGAAACACCTACTCAGACACCCACACCAGACACGACAAATGCAATCATGTGTGGACACGATAAGTATCCGACATGCCTATGAGTATCTGTGCTTCATAGCACATGAGCTAAATTGATCCTACTGAGCCGCAGTTTACATACGGATGATAAACCGTAATTTGAAATCAAATGAAATTAAAAACACCAAGCACAATCACAAAATTGAATATTATTGATCACAACAATATCAATCAATAATCATGGCCAAAATCACGTTTCAAATAATCAAAACGTACAAGCAACATAATTTTCGAAAACACAAAATAAGGCGGAACATTCGGAACCGTTACATACCAGTAGTTTACGAATTAACGTCAAATTTCCAGAATGTGCAGCCAAAAACAGAGCAGTGACCTCAATTTTGAACTCTTCATACACTGAATTTACTCGATGAGGTGACTCATCTTGAAGCACGATCTCCATTGTTTTGGACTTCAACATCACCGTTCCGATGAAGTTAACATCGACTAATGGATTCGCTAAACATTCAATGGCAGAATCCGTGTCACCGCGATGAGCTGCATCAACAAGACGCTGTGACATCTCTGTTTCGTAGTCAATTGGAAAAACCTGTTTCCTTAGCCCTATACTAGGACTCACCAACGCCATCATTTTTGTTTTGGTTTCCGAAACTATGTTGTTTTAGTGTTCGTTTTTTAAGGAATGAAATGAGTCCGTGATTTTCGATAGAAACCAGAAATGAAGGCAGAGGAGGGAAATCGGGCTTCTGATTGATGTTTATATACTATAGTAGGTCGTGTATTAGGGAAAATTCATATTTACCGGTAATAAAATGTGGGTACATATTACTCTCAATTAAAATCATTTATTTGTCTTTAACTATGTCACAAAATAATCAATTAATTCAATTGATAAGATATGAATTTCTAATCATTATGTTACTTGAACAAAAAAGAATAATGAAATACAAATTAATGATTTTAGTTGATGTCAATTGTCTAAGCAAGATCCCTAAAAAAAACTGTTTAAGCACGATAATTTTATCCGATTGATTTGTAATATAAGTGTCACTATCACCAGTGTAATAAGGTGCATTTTTTTTTAGGAGAAAATGTTTGTTTTTATTTTTGGTAGAAGGAGAAAATGTTTGTTTTTGGTAAATATATAAAAAAAAAATTTTTTTGAACAAACTAAAATAATATATTATAAACAACGATGAATCACCCCGCACAAGATGTTTTAAATAAAAAAGAAAATTGCAAATTGAATTGGCTAAAGGTGACGGGATTTGCACAATTGTACTCCGACAAGTACTTTGAAAATAAAATATGAAATTGTGTAAACTGCCAACACTTGTATGACTGTCGGCCTTACCCCCATATGGCCTGCGCTATATATTTGCAGTCAAAATCAATACAGACTTATACAAATCTGTAGTTACAATTTATTTGTTATTTTCTTTAATCAAATTATAGTTTATTAGTGTACAAATATATTTAAAAATCCCTTCAAAAAATATATATCTAAAAATAATGTTTTTTAAGGAATATTTAAAAATATTGTTAGTATTGTGAAGTTTACCTTTTCTTACAAGATTGACTGTCAAAAGAAATAATCTTTTTTTACAATATTTGTGATATCTAATTTTTTTTACAAGTGGTATCTAAAAAAATATCGTGGAGTTTTTTTAATACACAATGCATTTCATTACAGTATAAGTTAATTTGGCAAATAATAAACTGATTAAGAAATATAGTTATTTTTATTGATTTAAAATAAGATTACTTTCCAAAATCACTTTTAATAACTCCGTTTATAAATGTATGTGAAAGAAAAAGATATGATATAGAGCTTTTTTTTAGGGGTGATATGATATAAAGCTCGACAAATACAATATGATATGAACAAAACTGTTTTTTTTTTTGACGAAATGAACAAAACTTGTCAAGGAAAAAAAGAAATAATCTTATCATTCTTTCAAAATTTATTTTATCTTATCATATAGAGATACACATCTCATATATTGAGCTTTGTGAAACTATTCAATATTTTTTTTTCAAATTAATTTTTAAATTTCATAAACTATAAAAAAAATTAAAAAATTAAATAAATAATAAATAATTTTCTATAGTTTTTTTAAAATAAAAAAAATCCATTAACACTACTAAATCAACAATTCAATTTTTTTAAAAACTTAATGAGTAAATACATAAGTCTTATATATGTTAGATAAGCTAAATAAAGATATATTATATATTGTGTGTAAATGACAAAACTATCCTTGTAGGATAATTATTTTTAAATATTCTAATATATTTTTGTAGGATATATTTCAATAAACTACCCTTGCAACATATTTTTTGTCATGGCTACCAAACAGATAGTAAACATTGACGTTTCTCTCAAACGAGATTGAAATTTTAGTTCATTGAGTTATAGGATTCTACCTCTTTTGCTAGATTCAATCACGTTAGTTTTAAGATTCTACCTCTTTAATACACATTTAATATAAAAAAGAAAGAAAAAAAAACTACTACTATATACTACAGTATATACTATTTAACTCCCATACCTAGTTTTGGTTGAAAGTGGATTGAAAAAATTTGACCATACTTATAGAAAAATATTATTTGGTTGTTGGATCTACCATATATATCTAGTTTTGGTTTGACCATACATCAATGACCTATGTACTCGCTTTGCATTTCCATTTCAACGATTTGTTAAATTAGACAAACACTTTTATCATCAAATAAAAAAATTATACAGGTGATTACGGTTTATTTATATTAGACTGATTAGACTAATGTATAATTTTTTTCTTATGTAGAAAAATATTGATCGATGTAAAAATATGAAAATGCTATGTAGATGAACTTTTTTTTGACTAAATGTAGATGAACTTCATTTTTTTTTTAAATATTTTGTTTTGGACCATAATTTTGGGAAATAGCTAGAACTTGATTTTATAGAGAGAAATACTAGAATCACAGAAATTTTAAGAACCAAAAAAAAAAAATATTAAGAACACTTTCTTTCTAGTACCTTCTCTAATACTTACACTTTTATTTAGTGAAATTCATACGAGTTTAAACACTTTATATGAGATTCATTTCTAATGAATAATACCTATATAAATTTCATCCAATAAAAATGTGTATTAGAAAGAGAATGTATATGAGATTCACCGTTTGTAGATATTTTCAATGCAAGCACTATGGTCAATTTACCATCAAATATCAATCCGTATTTGGCCTGCACATGTTTTTATTTTAAGCCTTGACAATGTCTCCCTCTTTCTTTAGTGCAGTTATAGTAAGTAATGTTCCACATGGCTAACAAAATTTAGCCACTGAACTCTAGTCATGTCTTCTTCTTTTGTCAAATTTTATTTTTCACGAAAACTATGACCATTTAATCATTAAACAAAAGAAACCAACTCATTTATGGTACTTTATTATCATTTGAATGAAGAAAACAAAGAAATGAATGACTCTGTTAGTCAAATTCATTTTTCTATAATCCTATATTTGTTTTTTACTTTTAGGAGCTTTTTGCTTTGCGACAACCGTCAATTTTTGTTGACTTGTTACTAAGCCAGCAGAAGTTTGAACAGTTTTTTTAATTCATAAATTTTTAGTAGTTTTGTTTTTAGTTTTTGACCTTGACTACTTTTTTTTTATGTAATGTCCCTGCCAATTGAATTAATCTCGCGAAAACGCTTTTTGTATAATGAAAACATTTTCCTCCTGATCATAAATTCAGAATTTGCTTTGCTTTGGTACTAAGACGTCACAATCATATTGAAGCACATTTTCAAGTTATAACACAGTTAATTATTGCTACTAGGTTACATGAAAATTTAAATTGCAGAGTTAGAATTGCATATTGCGTATGATCATGTTGAACACTTCAGTACATCATAGTGGCCAAAACCATCATAGATGACTCTAATAGGGTTCTCCTTGCCATACTCCTGGCCGTATTCAGCTATAATTTTGAGGTTATTGGAATTTGAATGCTGCATGACCACTGTTATAGGCATCCTAAAACCATAAGACACATCAGGATTAAAATATCAGTGAATATTTTGTCATGTATCTCTGTCTTCTTAACACTGGGTAAATAGATGAATCATATGAAAGGTTTGCAAATGAAAATTGACTTAACTGTAAAACATGCGACGACATGAGAAGTTCAGGTTCTCCTCCCCATACTTGAGCCTTTCTCATTTGTATTGTATAAGTGTTAAAGTCTCCTTCAAGAAACCTGTACAATATGAATTAAACACGAAATTGAATGCTAGGCTTCAACTTCATTGTGCACTACTAATGAAAACATTAGAAACAAGTGTTCTAGACTAGTTTTTAAATGCAGCAATGTTATAATCTAGATATTGTATACCACTTTATGGTAAGGAATTCAGAATTTATGAGGTTTAGATGATACGATATTACTAATTAGAAAACGAGACCAGATCATCTCCGGTTTATGGAGAGTCTTGTGAAATGTGAGTCAGAGAAAATAAAAGGTCAGAGGGGTTTTAAATATTAAAAATAGAAATGATGAAGTGTTTATGGGCGTAGTCGCGTAGATTGTCTCGCGGGAGAAAAGGTGAGAGATTTTCACCGGAGAGAATCCATTTCCTTGGAAAAATATGTTTTGTTTTGTCACACGATCACATGCATTATTAAATTAATGTGAGGCACTCTCAAATCATACTTGTGTCGCAACTTGGACTACTACCATTTTCTTCAAAGGAGTAAAAGCTGATGGCACCTCACTTAAGATATAAATATCCACAATATAGGTATGCATATAATCAAAATATTAGGGACGGCTGCATAAACATGATGTTCTAGCAAGGGAATAAATAAAACAAGGTGGCATTTAGCCTGGGTCAGCCAAGTTTTTTCCCACCATGGGAAAGTTGGATTTTTACCACTAGATTAAAAGAAGATCATGCTCTTATCATACACTCTCTACACTGAATTTTTTATACTATCTTCTCTAACCATTCTCTTTCATCTCTCATCCACCACCAACATAAAGTTTCGCGGTTCCAACTCTCCTCCATACTCTTCTCATTGTTCTGAATTTCTTTGTGGTATAAACAT
>Ga0228711_1000264_pt1 | contig 56693 bp, 59 predicted proteins | sample MedpolnodulmetaG_2_FD_177996 | JGI IMG/M metagenome (GOLD analysis project Ga0228711, IMG submission 177996) | Root nodule microbial communities from Medicago polymorpha collected in Santa Monica, California, United States - brown nodules | ecosystem: Host-associated > Plants > Roots > Nodule... | reverse complement strand
GGAGTGATCGCATAAGATAGATTATGGAACTAGAGCGCCTGAGCATCGATGCCTTTTATGCGCGTAAGTCAGGATACTGGAAAAGTCATTCGATGTTGGACTTCACATCGTTCTGCACCATCGGCAAGTCGACGTCGAACTCCAGACGCATCATGTCGTAAGCCGGCTCGACGTGATCAGGCGTCTCGCCGCTTACGGTCTCATAATCCAGCGGCACATGCATGTGCGTGAGTACCGCACGCTTCGGCTGCAGCCGGTTGATCCATCCGAGCGATTGCACCAGGGATAAATGGCTAGGGTGAAACTTGTACTGCAGCGTGTCTATGACGAGCAGATCAAGTCCGGTCAGCTTACCGGCCGTTTCCGGCGGAAAGTCGCTGACGTCGCTGCAATACGCAAAATCGCCGATGCGGAAGCCGAGCGAATGGACGTTGCCGTGAAACTGCATCAGGGGCTCGAACGGGATCGGGCCACCTGCGCCATGAATGGTCAAGGGCGGCAGGTCGTCGGGAATCACATAGGGCTCCACGATCGGCGGATAACCGCTCCCGGGAGGCGACTCCAGACAGTAGCGGAAGCCGTCGCGGATACGGGCCATGGTGAAGGCATCGGCCCAGATCGGCACGCGCCTGCGATTCTCTATGACGAACCCGCGGAGATCGTCTATTCCGTGCAGATGATCCGCATGGGCATGCGTATAAAGCACGGCGTCGATGTGACGAACATTGGCAGCGATCATCTGGGCACGGAAATCGGGGCCTGTATCGATCACGACCGTCGTCTTGCCGCCGTCCGGCCCAATTTGCTCTATGAGCAGTGCCGCGCGCATGCGGCGGTTGCGGGGGTTCGACGGATCGCAGGCGCCCCAATCTCCCGTGATGCGCGGCACGCCCGGTGATGAGCCGCAACCCAGAACGGTAAAGGCTCGCCGAAACGTCATCTTTTAAAGCCTCGGCATCTTCGAGAAGATCCTGAAGGCGTTTTCCGTCGTGATTTCGGCGATCTCATCCGTGGACACGCCGATCGTTTGCGCCAGCACCTCGGCCGTATGGGTTACGTAAGCCGGTTCGTTGCGCTTGCCGCGGAACGGCTTCGGCGCCAGATAGGGTGCGTCCGTCTCTACGATCATCCGATCGCGAGGGACAGTCCTGGCGATGTCCCTCAGGTCTTCCGATTTCGGGAATGTCAGGATCCCCGAAAAAGACACGTAGCCGCCAAGTTCGACGCCGATCCGGGCAAGCTCAGGGCCTGAAGAGAAACAATGAAGAAGAAATGGGAAGGCGCCCTTCCCCGACTCCTCTGTCAGAATCGCGGCCATGTCGTCATCGGCCGAGCGGCTGTGAATGACGAGCGGCAGGTCCGTTATCCGCGCTGCCGCGATATGCCGTCTCAGGCCCTCTGCCTGAGCTTCGCGAGGTGCGTTGTCATAAAAATAATCGAGCCCGGCTTCGCCGATTGCGACGACCTTGGGATGTGCGGAAAGCCGGACGAGATCGTCGGCGGTTACGTCCAGCTCTTCATCGGCATTATGCGGATGCGTGCCGACCGAACAGAAGACGTTCGGATATTTATCAGTGATCGACAGGATGGTATCGAACCGTTTCACCCGGGTGGAAATCGTCACCATCTGCGCCACGCCCGCCTCGCGTGCGCGCTCGATGATCGCGTCGCGCTCGGCCTCGAAATCGGGGAAATCCAGATGGCAATGGGTATCGATCAGCATGCTTTCGCCTTCGTTCAGGCTTCCGGCGCCACATAGCGCGGAAAGACCGGCTTGGGTGCTTCGAGCGGGGTCCCGGAGACAAGGCGCCCGCCTTCACCGAGATGCGCGAAATCGCGGCGGTCGGCTGGTACGGCGACGAGATCCAGCAGTTTTCCCGCCGAATCGGGCATGAATGGCTGCAGCAGGATCGCAACCTGACGAACGACCTCCGCGGTGACATAGAGGACAGTCGCCATGCGATTCGGGTCGGTCTTCTTCAGCGCCCACGGCTCCTGGCCCGCGAAGTAGCGGTCGGTTTCAGAAACGATTGCGATGGTTGCCGCGAGCGCGCGATGAATGAGCTGCCTGCCCATTTCCTCGCGGGCGGTCTCGATCAGCGAATCTGCCGCCGCGAGCATAGCCTTGTCCTCGTCGGTCAGCGGACCGCAGACAGGAATCTGGCCATCGCAATTCTTGACGATCATCGATAGGGAGCGGCTGGCGAGATTGCCGATGCCGTTGGCGAGATCGGAGTTGATACGCGTCGCGATCCCCTCCTCGCTGTAGCTGCCGTCCTGGCCGAACGAGACTTCGCGAAGGAAGAAGTAGCGGATCTGATCGAGACCGAAGTGCTCGACCAGATTGAACGGGTCGACCACGTTGCCGAGCGATTTCGACATCTTCTCGCCTTTGTTGAGCAGGAAGCCGTGAGCGAAGACGCGCTTGGGGAGCGGCAGCCCGGCCGACATCAGGAAAGCAGGCCAATAAACAGCGTGGAACCGGATGATATCCTTGCCGATAACGTGGATATTCGCTGGCCAGAACTTCGCGCGTGGCCCCGTGGGGTCGGTCAGATAGCCGGTGGCGGTGACGTAGTTGGTCAGCGCGTCGACCCACACATACATGACGTGAGCCGGGTCGTTCGGAACTTTTATCCCCCAGTCGAATGTGGTGCGCGAGACGGAGAGGTCCTTCAGGCCCGATTTGACGAAGGAGATGACCTCGTTGCGCCGTTCGGCCGGACCGATGAAGTCCGGATTTTCCTCATAATGCTTCAGGAGCCTGTCCTGATAGGCGGAAAGCCGGAAGAAATAGCTTTCTTCCTCCACCCATTCGACCGGCGTTCCCTGCGGGCCGTAGCGTAGGCCGTCCTCGCGCAGCTCCGTTTCGTTCTCCTGGTAATAGGCCTCGTCGCGAACGGAATACCAGCCGGCATAGGAGTCCTTGTAGAGGTCGCCCGCCTCGCCCATGCGGGTCCAGATCGCCTGCGAGGCCTCGTGGTGGCGCTTTTCGGTCGTGCGGATGAAATCGTCGTTGGACGCGTTGAGCAGCCGCGCCATGTTCTGGAATTCGGCCGAATTGCGGGCGGCAAGCTCCTGCGGCGAGATTCCTTCTTTCTTCGCCGTCTGCTGCATCTTCTGGCCATGCTCATCGGTCCCGGTCAGGAAGAAGACCTCGCGGCCGTCGAGCCGCTGGAAGCGTGCCATGGCATCCGTCGCGATCAGCTCATAGGCATGGCCGATATGCGGCTTGCCGTTCGGATAGGAAATCGCGGTGGTGATGTAGAACGGGGACGTATCTCTCATAGCGGGCTTCGATATCCTCGGATCGGAACTATGGGTGCTATTAGCGCATAGCCTTCAGGTAGGAAACTGCCACGGCAAGAAAAAGCCTCCTCCCGGCAGCACGACCTTCCCGGCAAGCAGGTCGTTGAAACCAGGGATAAACGGCATGAAACGACATCGATCTTCCTGCGGCCATCGAGCGAAAATGGAAGTTCGCGCCGGGCTTATAGAGCCTCTTTGAGATCGTCGAGCAAGGAAAGGATCGTCTGCTTGCGATCGAGATTGTAGGCGCTGCTCAGCGCCAGGCGTTCTCCCACGCTGCTTGAAAGTCTCGCGAACCGCTCGGCCCTGCCCACATCGCCGGCGATTGCCGCCTCGCGCGCCAGTTGCATGATGCGTCCCGCCAATAGCGACGAGAAGAAATCGAAGATCGTCTCGCTGTCTCTGCCCGAAAGCACGTCAGCGAGCTTATGCATGCTTTTGCGGGAACCCGGCCCCTGCCCGGCCAGAATGTCCTCGAACGCCTCGGCGATATCAAGCCCGCCGTAATTCACCAGCTTCAACGCCTCCGAGACGCTACCGCTTGCCGCCGCGAGGACGCGACCGGCATTCGGGCCGGCGAGATCGACCCCAAGATGCGTCAGCGCCTGCCGCAGATCCGCCGTCTCCAGCGGCTTCAGCCGCAACGGCAGGCAACGCGACCGCACCGTGGGGAGAAGCCTTCCGGGCGCATGGGTGAGCACCAGGAACAGCGAGCGGCGCGGCGGCTCCTCCAGCATCTTCAATATGGCGTTGGCCGCATTTCGATTGAGGTCGTCGGCCGGATCGACGATGACGATGCGCCAGTTTCCTGTGCCGGATGTCTGCCCGAAGAATTTGCCGGCGCGGCGCACTTCGTCCACGGTGATCGCACCCTTCGCCCTGCCCGTCTTCTCGTCGACCGGCCGGGCAAGATGCAGGAGATTGTGCGATGCGGCTGAAGCAAGCTGCCGCGTGATGATCGATTCCGGATCCGGATCGGCGAGCCTGCTGGGGGCCTCCGCGGGCTCCGGATGACTGAGGATATGGTTGGCGAAGCGAAAGGCGAGCGTTGCCTTGCCGATCCCCTCAGGTCCTTCGATCAGGATGGCATGGTGACCTTTGCCGGATTTATAACTCTGCGCGAGGAAGGCTTCGGCTTCCTGATGGCCGAAGAGCCTGCTGTTCATCGCCGGAGCAAGGGCGCCCTCCAGCACAGCCGAATGTTCCACGCTCATGACGTTGCTTCCGCATTCGACGGTTGCGCTATTCCCTGGAGAGGCAGGAGCGCCTTGACAAGGTTCAATACGTCGGCGGCGATCGCGGCCGGCGGCCGGTTAGCATCGACGACGCGGCAGCGTTTGGAATCAGTCGCAGCGATATCGAGAAATGCTTCGCGTCGCTTTTCGTGCGTCTCCAACTGCTCTTTTTCAAATCGGTCGGGACTGTTGTTTGCGGCGCGACGGCGGGCACGCTCCAGGCCGATAGCGGCGGGAAGATCGAATATGATCGTGCAGTCGGGTATGACACCGTTTACGGCGACGCGCTCCAGGGTCTCGACGAAACTCGGTTCCAGATTGCCCGTCACACCCTGATAGACGCGCGACGAATCCATGAACCGGTCGCAAAGGACGATCGTCCCGTCCTCGAGCGCCGGACGGATCACCTCCTCGACATGATCGCTTCGCGCAGCCGCAAAGAGTATTGCTTCCATGCGCACGCCAAAGGACTCGGCTGCCCCGGAAAGAAGCACATGGCGAACGGCTTCGGCCCCGGCGGAGCCGCCCGGCTCACGGGTCGTGAGCACGCGGTAGCCGCGCGCGCTGAGCGCTTCGGCAAGCAGGCGCATCTGGGTCGACTTGCCGGCCCCTTCCCCACCCTCGAATGTTATGAACAAACCCTTGGCCAGCGACACTTCAATTCCCGGATCGGCGTGCATATCGGACCCTGTTTAGCCGATCGGCCCGGCGGAAGGAACCGTCGGGACGTTCATTTGTCACAGCCAGAAGAACAGCAGTTCCTGAAGTGCATCGAGTGCCCGGCTGGTAAGCGTTCCGGGGTCGACCGCCCTCGCCGTCTCGACCGGAACCTCCCGCAGCAGCTTGTCGCCGTTCCAGAGCTTGACGACCCCAACCTGCTGGCCGGCAGCGACAGGCGCGTTGAGCGGCCATTTATATACGATGCGCGCCGTCAGCCGTTCAGAATTTTTTACCGGCAGGAGAACGTCGACAGGGCCGCCCGCCACGAGTGCCACCCGGGAATCCGCGCCGCCGTAGACGCTGGCCTCGCCGATGGTTTCACCATCTGAAAAGATACGTCGTTTCTCGAATGCAGTCATCGCCCAATCGAGGACCCTGCGGCTCTCTTCAATTCTTTCCTTTTCGCTCTCAAGACCGCTCATTGCCAGATAGACGCGGCGCTCGCCGCGTTGCATTGAGGCGGCCACCGAGAAGCCGAACCCTTCGGCAAAGCCGGTTGCGAGGCCATCGACCCCGATTTTCGCGGCGATCAGGGGGTTCTTGTTGCGCTGAAGGATCTTGTTCCACTCGAACTCCGGCTGCGAATAGAGTGGGTAGTAATTCGGGTGCGCCTCATAAAGGTGCCGCGCAAGGGCGACGAGCTCGCGCATGGTGATCGTATTTCCCGGGTGCGGCAGTCCGGTGGCATTCTTGAAAGTGGCGACGGGCAGTCCGATTTCGCGCGCCCGCTTGGTCATGCGCTCGGCAAAAGCGGGCTCGCTGCCGGCCATTCCTTCGGCCAGAATGATGCATGCGTCGTTCGCAAGCTGCACCGTTGCGCCCTGAATGAGATCCGCGACGCGAATTCTGGATTTGATTGCCGCGAACATCGTTGAGGTGCCGGAGGGAGCACCGCCCGTACGCCATGCGTGTTCAGAGACGAGGAAATTCGTGTCGGGCGTCAGTTCGCCTTTGTCCAGCGCCTCGAAAACCACCTTCATCGCCATGAGCTTGGCAAGCGAGGCCGGCGGGACGGGCGCGTCCTCATCGCGTGAAAAGAGCACAGTGCCCGTTTCGGCATCGACGAGATATATCTGCTTCGCCTTGGTGTCGAAGGCGGGCGTCTGTGCGACCGCTTGACCCGAAACGATGGCCGCAAGGAAACCTACGGCCGCAAGCCACTTCATGCGCATGAGAAACTCCGGTTCTCCATGGGCATAGCAGCGCGAAAAGCCCTCTTCAACCGGCGTCAGCGCGCGGTGGCGTTTTGGTGCCGGCGCTTCGCATAGGCAAGAATGGATTCGGGTGTCAGCGGATTGCGCTCGACCATGATCGCCTCGAATGGCGAAGGCTCGTCGCTGACGCGGACTTCGACATAGGCCGCGGCATAGGTCAGGCTGCCGTCCGGCAGCGGGACCAACTGAGGACGCGCCCTGGGCACGGGACCGATCTCCGGCAGGATTGCAAACTCGTCGAATGCACCTGAAACTGCAGTGGCTTTTGCCGGTTCGGCAAGCGCGTTCATCGGCGCACCGGGCTCGAGCGCGGATCTATTCGGAACGGGTACCGCGCCGACATCGCGAATCAGCTCCCGTAGCGGCTTGTTGGAGGCGACCATCACGCCTGTTGCGATCTGTCCTTCCGGCATCACGCTCGGACCGCGTTCGCCCTTCCTGACGTAGGAAGCCATGAGGTAAGGCATGTCGTTGCCTTCGAGTGGCGCGCGGCCGATATACTGCACGCGAACCTTGGCGCTGCCCTTACGCTTGATATCGAGCAGGTCGGCGGTCTTCGAAGAGACGTCGATGATCCGGCCGTATTCATAGGGGCCGCGATCGTTGACACGCACGACGACCGACGTGCCGTTTTCCGTATTGGTCACGCGCGCATAGCTCGGCAGCGGAAATGTCGGGTGGGCGGCCGAAAGGTGATTTGTGTCATAGACCTCCCCGTTCGCCGTCAGCCGGCCGTGGAAGGCCGAACCGTACCAGGAGGCCATACCGCTTTTGTTATAGCCGAAATCCTCTTTCGGCTTATACCACCTGCCCTTGACCTGGTAAGGTTTGCCGACCTGATAGCGTCCGCCACCCTTGGGAATGTTATTCCCGGTGGCTACTCTGGGGCTGGCTTTGACGCCGTAGACCGACTCGGCGAAATATTCCTTGCTCCGCGGCTTGGTTTTCTTGACGCTCGACGTCGATCCGCAGGACGCAAGCACCGCGCAAAGCAACGGAACCGCTGCGAGACGGAGCCCCCTCACAAGATATGCCGCACCATTATCGGATGTCATCTGTCCCACAAGATCATTTGCAATGCCGCAACCGAAAATCCACTCCTGCAGCGCTCACGCGTCCGGCGGGCGCGCAGAGATCAGCGCAAGCGTGCAGTAGGTCCCCACGAAAATTCGTCGTCCCGAAACGGAACAGTCGAATAAAAATGACAACAACAAGGCGAAAATGCGAACTGGAAGGCGAAAGGCTGCTGAAAAACTCCCGTCATGGTTTACGGATCGTAAATCAGTCGGCCGAGCAGGCCGCTGAATCCCCGGCAGCAGTGGGCAGTCCGTCTGAAAAGTGATTTTCAACGGCCGTAGGTAATGATCTCCCGTGTTGCATGGCTGCATTCGCTGCCCACCCCGTCATCTGTGAACCGCAAGCAAATGCTGCTGAGCACGTTGACGCTGTGATCAAAGCTGCTAAAAGGCCAGCCGTTGGGAGGACTGTTGGTAAACCCGGTTGCAATCGCCGGATTGCCGAGAATTCGGAAGCGAATTCACGGAGTTTCCCAGGCACTTGGAAGAGTGGCCGAGCGGTTTAAGGCACCGGTCTTGAAAACCGGCGTGCGTGAAAGCGTACCGTGGGTTCGAATCCCACCTCTTCCGCCATTTGCCTTTGGTCCATTCTGGACACATAGGTTACGGTTTATTCCTGAGACATGGGTGACAATCTCGTTCCGAACGGATTGTCGATGGTTTGCAAAGTCCTCTGCTCCAGGTCGATATATCCCAGATCATAATGGTTGAAGCTGACGAGCCAAATACCGTCGTCAACTTGGCGGCGGCGGATGCTCGCGCTGCTGCGAGCAGCGTCCGACGGCATTTCCGGTCCATCGCCGCGTTGATCTGTACGAGCCGCACGGCAGCTGGCCATGACGTGTCAAATGACGTCATCCTCGCCTCGGGGCAAAGATCATGGCACATGGCTGCTCGGTCGGTACGCTCCGCAATGAACTGGCGAAGCTCGATTCATTGGCGAAGAATGACGCGGTGAGCCTGTTCACCCTGTTCCGCGATTGGCTCGCCCGGCAGTTTGCGGGCTTGGACGCGAAACGGATGCGGAGGCGCTGGCTCTCCACGTCCTGATGCGCAGCCAAGGCGTTGCAACCGCTCGTGAACGCCTTCCGCGACGAGGACTTCATCCGAAGTCGCCGACATGGAAGCGTGGCTGCAGGCTCAATGCCCGGTCGAACCACCACCTCAATCCCGCCAACCCGCCTGATGGAGCAATCATGTTCGTCATTACCCTTCGCTTCGCGGACAAGACCAAAGCCCCGCAGTTCATGGACGGGCACAATGCCTGGATCAAGCGCGGTTTCGACGACGGTGTGTTTCTACTGGTCGGAAGCCTCCAGCCGAATGCGGGCGGTGCAATCCTTGCGCACAATGCGTCGCCAGAGGAGATCGAGGTACGTGTGCAGGAGGACCCCTTCGTCGCCGAGGGCGTGGTCGACGCGGAAATCCTCGTCAGTTCGCCGGGCCGTACCGATGAACGGTTCGATTTTCTGAAAGCTTGAGAGATGAGCGCGACGATCGTAGGCCGTCGTGGTTGGCGAAATGCAGCGCCGGCGCGGACCAGCGGCAGCGCGTCGGGAAGGAATACCCCTGGTGCGCGCGACCGAAAAGACTTATAAAATCGGCCGTAGTGGGGTCGTAGCTCAGTTGGGAGAGCGCCGCAATCGCACTGCGGAGGTCGAGGGTTCGACTCCCTTCGACTCCACCACCCTCTTCCTGTCCGACCCGGAGACAAAGGTAACAGTTCGTACCTAAATCAAGACATGCGCGACAACCGGTTCGCACGAGTCGAAGGCGGCAACGCCTGCCGCTGACTCTGCCCACGCTTGCCATAAAGCACGATTTGAGAGAGAGTTTTTGTCTGACCCTTTCGAGGTCTGGTGCCTCCGCGAGTGGAGAAGAAATATGCCTGTTAAGTCTTTGCTGACAGCAGTATTTTTCGTCTTATTCGCACTTTCCGGATGCGCAAGCACCGGTTCGACGAACACAACCTACACCCAGTGGTACGGGCCCTATCCAGAGCCGCAATTCGATGTCCTTACGCCGGGCGGGCCACGTCTTGCCTACTGACGAGTTCGATGTGCGACCGGTACGGCGGATGCCGCGACGGGCCGTGCGACTGGCACGACTGTATCGACCCCTCGCCTGAAGCCTCGGGCGATCGTCATCGGCATGCTGCAGCTTCGAGCGGAGCAGTATTCCACAGCAGGCAAAATTCACGGAATCTTAGGCACTTGCGGAACACATATGGAACAGATAGGCTCTGTTCTTGATTTGTTTCGCGATTCTGGAGTGACGCGCCATGCTGACCCGCAAGCAACAGGAATTGCTTTTGTTCATTCACGAACGAATGAAGGAGTCCGGGGTGCCTCCTTCCTTCGACGAGATGAAGGATGCCCTGGATCTTGCTTCAAAATCCGGGATCCATCGTTTGATCACCGCTTTGGAGGAGCGCGGCTTCATTCGCCGGCTACCGAATCGCGCCAGGGCTCTTGAGGTTATCAAGCTGCCGGAGGCCTATGCCGGCAACCCGCAAGTCCGGCGCGGTTTTTCGCCAAGCGTCATCGAGGGCAGTCTCGGAAAACCAGCCGCACCGGCTCCAGCCCCGAAACCGGCGCCACCGGCCGAGAACGCATCGGTTGTCGTTCCGGTCATGGGCCGCATTGCCGCGGGCGTGCCCATTTCGGCGATCCAGAACAACATGCATGATATTTCGGTGCCGATCGAAATGATCGGCAGTGGCGAACATTACGCGCTGGAAATCAAAGGCGACTCGATGATCGAAGCCGGTATCCTCGACGGCGATACTGTGATCATTCGCAACGCGAGCACCGCCAGTATCGGAGATATCGTCGTCGCCCTGATCGACGACGAGGAAGCCACCCTGAAGAGGTTCCGCCGCAAGGGCGCCTCTATCGCGCTCGAGGCCGCCAATCCTGCCTATGAAACCCGCATTTTCGGTCCGGACCGGGTCAAGATCCAGGGTAAGCTTGTTGGCCTCATCCGGCGTTACCACTAGGACCGTTCAAGGTATTCACAATAAAAAGGTTCGCATAGCGAATGAACCCTCTTGCGGATTCCGATCAATCATTCTAAATCCGCGCCACGATTTGAAAAGATCAGATCGTAGAGGCCTCGTGGCGGAGTGGTGACGCAGAGGACTGCAAATCCTTGTACCCCGGTTCAATTCCGGGCGAGGCCTCCAAAGCCACAATGTGTCAAGCGTTTGCCAAAGGACGCTCTCAATCCCCTGAAGAAACAGCCGACCGTGCTACTCTTTGGACGCACCCGACTCTGGGATGCGGAAGGTTGCAGTGATCACGGAGCCGGCAGGGACGGTGCCCGCGGGCCGTTTATCACGTCGGCCGCGGGCGTGATGCTGCTTGTCAGACGAACGCCAGATCCGCATTTGCGAAGACGAAGTTGTGCGCGCTGAGATCGGCGGTTTGGACGCCGATCAGCGTGACCTGGTCTACCGTGCCATTCAGGTTCAGAACAGCGTTACCGCTGGCATCGTCACTGATGTTGGGCAGCAAGTCGGCAAGATCAGCGTAGCCATAGCCGGCGATATGGATGACGTCCTTGCCGAGTTCGAAATCAAAGATCTCATCGCGGCCACTGTGCCGTGCAAAAAGGAACTGGTCGGCACCCGTCTCCACCGCGAAGGCTGCGGTAAGTCGGCCGTCGCCCCAGAGCTGATCGTTGCCGACGCCGCCGACCAAGAGGTCGTCTCCCCCCGCTGTGTCGACGCCGACTTCCGCATCGCCGTAAAGTATGTCGTCGCCCCTGCCGCCGTCGAGAAGGTCGTCGCCGCCACTGCCGCCGCGTGAGAAAAGGACATCGCCGACGATGAAGTCGTTGCCGGCGCCGCCATAGAGCTGGTCGTTGCCGCCAATCCCGGACTCCACGACACCCTGATCCAGGCCATCGCCGTAAAGGTGGTCGCTGCCCTCCCCGCCTTGGAGCCTATCGTTTCCGCCGGTGAAGAAGTCGCCCAACGAGAAGGCGTCACCAGAGAGTACGTCGTCTCCGGCGCCGCCGTCGAGCATGTCGTCGCCACCGCGCCCGCTAAGGCAATTGTATCCGTCGCCGTAGAGCGTGTCGTTGCCCTTGCCTCCGTCGAGGCGGTCATTCCCTCCCGCTACGGCTAGGGAGTCACTCACATCGATCGAAAAGGCATCACCGTAGAGCGTGTCGTTACCTATGCCGCCATAGAGCTCGTCGTCGCCGCCGCGCCCCTCATCGGCGATCGCCCACGCGTCCCCGAAAATGGTGTCGCTGCCTGCGCGGCCGTCGAGGCGGTCGCGGCCGCCCTGCCCCGAAGACAGGGATCCGCCGATCTCGAGGACATCGAGTGTATTGCCGGTTGTGAACGGGTCTCCGAAGATTACGTCCGGATCGTTCGTACCGAAGATTTGGTTATCGAGCCCGAGCCAAGGGACGATGCCACCGATCAGATGCGCCATTTTTTCTCTCCAATGCTGAAATTGGCCGATGCTCCTCCTGGAAACGGAGACGGCCGCTGAGAGCGGGTAATCTTGCCGAACGTGATGCGGCTGTAAATTCACCAGTTCGGGCTACTAAAAGTTGTAATGACTGCGACGCGACAGGCAAAAATCGGAACCTGGCAAGAAGAAGGACCGGAGCGCCATGTGGCATCCGGCTTGGCGGTCATGGTAAGGGTTGCGTCCGCCGGCATCGTCGGCGTTACTGATGGCGCGACGTGATGGACATTCCTTGGGGTTACATTCAGCGACACTTCGATTGGCTTGGTCACGTGGTCGAGGGTTTTTGCATCGCAGCAGTCGTCGCTCTGCTGTTCATGGCGGTCGCGCCCAGAAAGTTGGCGCTTATCATTGGTCTCGCATTTGCCGCCGGGCACTTCCACGGCCGCGAGAAACGTGATTTCGAGGTTGCCGCAAAGCTGCCGCCGCCGCATCTTGAAGGCTATGAAATTTGGAAATGGAGCTGGGATCAGGCGACAGACTTCTGGCCGACCGCCTTGATTCTCGCCGGCGTCATCTTCGCTCTCCTGCCAAAGAGGAGCCGGTCGAGAAAATCGAACCACTCCGACGATTGAGACCTTCTCGTCGCTGTGACGCTTCCAAAGCCGTTTCAGGGTTTGTCGGACGAATTCGGCTTGCTGCGCCACCGCGCCCACCATACGGCCAGTTTGCGGCGCCTCCTGCGCATCGAAGGAATATCATGCGAAAGGACCAGCAGGCCGAGCGGAACCATCCAGAAGCCGAGGACGGGTAGAAAGCCGACCAGACCCCCACAAACGAGCAGCACGCCGATGAGCACACGCAGTACCGGCGAGTTGGGCAGTCTCATTCGCCACTTGCCCAGAACGATCTCGCGCGTCCTGGAATCGATGCCAAAATGCTTCTTCTTGCCTTCGGTCGCCATCATTCTGCTTTCGTATTGATGACCCACAGTTGGTGCCTTCTCCACAGGGGGGCAACCGGCTGCCGTCATTTTTTTTTAAAAACCGCTTGGCAAATCGGAAAAGCATTTGTATTAGCAGCCTCACTTCTGCGGCGCAGATGATCCCTGGTAGCTCAGCGGTAGAGCACTCGACTGTTAATCGATAGGTCGCCGGTTCGAATCCGGCCCGGGGAGCCAGTTTCCAAAGCCCTGCACCTCACGGTGCGGGGCTTTTTCTTTGGTGTTCGCCCAGATCCATCCGCCGCCGCCGATCAGCCGATGAGGGTGAGCAGGTTCAGGGTTGAATTTAGGTTCCATTCGAGCCTTTGAGCACGCCTCGGCAATTCCATAGCTTCATCCTTGATCTTCCCGTCGATGCTCCTCGTATGCAATGCGATTTCGCTTGGTTGATTACTGCTGCGCCGCGTCGTGGCTGGCGCATTCGCTCTCGGTCCAGGCGCAGGCGCCGCACAGCCCTGCGACTGTTCGTCGATCTTGTCCTGCATTGAGCCGGGATGGAGTCTTCGGGCGCCGATCAGCGACGTGCCACCACCGCCCCTGGCCGCTTGACCACAATCGACGTTCCCTAAGGGGCGATAGTCAGCCAGTGACCCGCGTGCCATACTCCACGCGCCGGGGCGCGTTGCACGCCCATAAACTGGCGGGGGAGACAGGCCATGAACGGTTTGCTTAAGCTACTGTCACTCGTGATTGGTGCAGTTTTCGCTGGAGGGCTTGGAGGCACGGCGGTCGCGCAGGAGCCACAGCATTTCAGTCCGAAGGGAAAGATGCCTTCGCAATACACGATCGAGGCGCAGCAACAGCAGCGCCAGCTTCTGCCCTTCGCTGACAAGCGGGACTTTGAGGAAGCCAAGCGCGGCTTCATCGCTGCCCCGCCTTTCCGTCAGATCATGAATGATAAAGGCGATGTGGCCTGGAACATGGACAACTGGGACTTCCTGCTTAAGGGGATGGAGTTCGACAGCATCCACCCATCCCTGCAGCGTCAGGCTCTGCTCAACATGGAGTACGGCCTGTTTGAGGTTGTTCCGGGCATCTATCAGATTCGCGGCTTCGATCTCGCGAACATATCCTTCATCAAGGGCGATACAGGTTGGATCGTGATCGATCCACTGACGGTCAAGGAAACGGCACGTGCTGCGCTTAAATTCATCAATGAGAAGCTTGGCGAGCGGCCCGTCGTCGCCGTCATCATTTCTCATTCCCACGGCGACCACTTCGGCGGTATTCGCGGCGTCGTCGATGATGCCGCGCTCGCCGCAGAAAAGGTTCAGATTATTGCTCCCAAGGGTTTCTTGAATGAGGCGATCGCGGAAAACCTCTACGCCGGTAATGTGATGACCCGTCGCAAGTCCTACACCTACGGCGACCTCGTGCCACCCAGCCCCTATGGACATGTCGACGCTTCGATCGGCAAGGCGGTGGCCAGCGGCGACGTGGGGATTCTACCGCCGACCATCAGCATTGATCAGCCCATTCAGGAACTCACCATCGACGGCGTGAGGATGGTCTTCCAGAACACGCCGGGCACCGAAGCGCCAGCGGAAATGAATACCTGGTTTCCGGATTTCAGAGCATTCTGGGCGGCCGAGAACATCGTGGGCAGCCTCCACAATATTTTGACGCTGCGAGGGGCACCTGTACGCGACGCTCTCGCATGGTCACAGTACATCAACCTCGCGCTATACCAGTTTGGCAACCAAGCGGACGTGATGTTCGCCTCCCATAGCTGGCCGCGTTGGGGGAAAGAGCGCATCACCGAAGTGATGCGCGGTCAACGCGACATGTACGCGAACTTGAACAACCAGGTCCTGCACCTGGCGAACAAAGGCGTCACCATCAACCAGATCCATAATGTATACGAGCCGCCGAAGAGTCTGCAGCAACAATGGCATTCACGGGGCTACCACGGCTCCTATCTGCACAACAGCCGAGCTGTCATTCAGCGATACCTCGGGTTCTGGGATTTGAATCCAGCGACATTGGTGCCGCTATCGCCGGAGGAGTCTGCGCCTCTTTATGTGGAAATGATGGGCGGCGCATCCAAGGTGATGGCGAAAGGCCGTGATCTTTATGCTGAGGGCAAATACCGCCTTGCAACCGAGATTCTGAACAAGCTCGTCTATGCTGAACCGGACAACCAGGAGGCAAAAGACTTGCTCGCCGATACTTATGAGCAGATGGGCTACCAATTCGAAAGCCCCAGTCTCCGTCACAGTTTCCTGGCTGGCGCGAAGGAGCTACGTGACGGCGTCGTCGCCGTAAAGGCTGCAAAGGCGGGCAGTCCTGACTTCGTGCGCGGCACGAGCACCGAACTATTCCTCAACTACCTTGGTATCCAGATGGAAAGCGGTAAGGCGGAGGGCATGACTTTCAAGATCAATCTTTCGACGCCAGATAACGGCGAGAAATTTGTCCTCGAAATGAGCAATGCCACGCTGACAACTATCGCCGGGTATCAGGCCGAAGACGCCGACCTGACCGTCACGATTGACCGCCGCGAACTGGAGGATGTCATGATCGGCACTGCGACACTTTCCGATAAAGTATCGTCCGGTAAAGCCAAAATGGAGGGCAATCCGCAGGTGCTCGCACAACTTGGCTCGACGATGGTCATGTTTGACAACTGGTTCGAGGTTCTGCCGGGCACGAAGAAGCGCGAGGCCCTGCCAAAGCCTGAACTGTTTCAGGACGACGCCACCCGCTACGAAGGCCCGTAGGCATTGAGAATTTCGATCGGAGAAAAATATCTCTGCGACATTCAGCTCCCTTCCCCGTGTCTAGCGCACCCCCTTTCGTCCAGACCGCCGCGGCGCAGATGGCGAAGACGGTCCGGTAGATCGTCCGCTGATCCGCCGGCGGCGTAGCGCGCGCCGACCAGTGCCCACCACGCGGCGGAGACCGTCAGCACTTGCCGGCGCCAAAGTGCCACATCCCGTTAGGGCGAAGGTCAACGCGAGAGCGGACATCGTCCGCAGTGCGCCAGCTTCATTGTTCTGCCTTTCTATGGATTGACGAACGTCGTCGCCGCCCTGCCGGTGGATCAAGGCAACAATGACGACGACGATGGCGAGAACTGCAGCAGCCGCGATGAGGGGACGAGCACCACCCAGCCTCTCGAACCCGGCGAACGAAGCACCAGAGCCCGACGAGCACAGCCGCGACCCTTGCAGCGGCAAGCGCCCACTGAACAGGACCGTTCCCGGCGAACAGTGCGCCAGCGGCCGACAGGAGACCGCCGAGCGGGCCCCCATGCCTCTGGCTTCTTCACAGCACCCTTACTAGTGCCTTTATCGCGGCTGTCCGCCCTGGCCGGTTGTCGACCCTCTCGACGGTCCTGCCGCTGGCGTCAGTCGAAACGCGCCAAGATCGGCCACAACGGCGGACTTAAGTTCGACTGCCAGGAAATGGAGGGGAGCAGGCGAACGCTTCCAACCCAGGTGGCGAAATTTCGCTGGAACGCATCGAGAAGATGCTGCTAGTTTGCGCCGAACACGTCGACCGTCGTGACCCGATCGTGCAACCGCTGCTGGACCGCTTCTCGGCCTTATTCTCGTAGGTTTTCATGCGCCTTGCATGGTTTTTCCTGGTACTCGCGATTGTGACCGAAGTCGTCGGCCTGACGGTAATGAAGGCTGCGTCCGGTTCCGGCACCTATTGGGGGCATATCATCATGTATGCCTCGATCGCGCTCTCCTACGTCTTCCTGGCACGAGCAGTTAAGGTTATTCCGGTCGGTGTCGCCTATGCCCTGTGGGAAGGGTCCGGTGTTGCTGTGATAACGCTCGTTTCTGTTTTCGCTTTCGGCCACGCCCTCTCCGGCCGTGAGATGCTCGGCCTCGCGATGGCCGTCGCCGGAATCCTCCTCGTCAATGCGGGTAAGGGCAAGGGTGAGGAAACAGACGCATGAGCGCGTCGGGTCTCTCTTTTGCCTTCGCGGTGGCGGCGGGCGTTCTCGACGTGGCCGCGAATCTCGCCTCGACCAAATCGAACGGCTTCGCCCGTCGCGGATGGGGTGCCCTTTCGATCGTTCTGGTGCTTGCGGCCTTCGCGTTGCTGGCAGAAGCGATCGAGGAAATGGATCTCGCCGTGGCCTATGCCGTTCTCGGCGCAACAGGTATCTTCGGTACGGCTATCTGCGGCCGTCTTTTCTTCGGCCAGAGGCTCAAACCAACCGGCTGGATAGGCTTGTCGTTGATTTTCGGCGCGGTGCTGGTGCTTCACACGGCCTGACGCGGTTTTCCGTCGGAGCCCGTGGGTTTTCTCTTCGAGGCCGAAGCGACGGTCGCCCCCCGCGGCACCAGCCGGTCGAGAAGCGCGAAATAGATGCCATATGGCAATATTCGCAGCAATTTTACCAGATAGGTGAACCGTCTTGGGAAGGTGATCTCGAAACGCGAGGATTTAAGGCCAGCGCAAATCCGAGCTGCCGCCTCTTCGGTGCTCACCAGAGCTGGTCTCGGGAACCCACCTTTCGCCAAGCCTGGCGTGTCCACAAATCCGGGACAGATGACTTGCAGGCGGATCCCGATTCGGTCGAGGTCGAATTTGAGGCTCTCCGCCATGTTGATGAGTGCGGCCTTGCTCGCGCCGTAGGCCGCACTCGTAGGCACGCCGCCGTAGCCGGCCACAGACGACATCACCGCGATCTGGCCATGCCCCTTGGCCTTCATATGTTCGATGAGAGGTACGAGACAGTTCACGACGCCGTTGAGATTGACGGCGAAGCTCCTGTCGAAGGCCTCGCGGCGCAGGTCGTCGCCACGGACCGGCAGGACAACCCCGGCGTTGAGGATTGCGAGCGCCACCTGCCCGTGCTCGTATTCGATCGCGGTCAGCAACCTCTCCATGTCCTGCGGATCGGTGACGTCTCCATCGAGAACAATGATACGCCCCGTTCCCGCGGCCTCGTGCTGAAGGTCGACCAGCTTGTCGTGACTTCGCGCGGTGACGACCACGGAATACCCTTCTTCGACCAATCGAAGCGCCAAGGCGCGACCGATCCCGGAGCTTGCTCCGGTGATCCATGCTAATCCATTTTCGGGGCGGGCGGTGAATATAGCTGTCATCTTTTCCTCGCGCGTCGACGGCGGTTGTCATCGGGGCTGCCGCCTCAGCGGCCGCCTCCACACCTCTCCGGACGGCAAGCGCCTGCCCCGCAATCTCCGCTTCCCGCCCGTCGATTGACGGCAGAGACGTTTTTTGCCCGGGACAGGAAAGCTGCGAAACGCTATTCCTTGCCTGCAGAACAGACTGAGCCGAAAACACGCCAATATTTCGGCGATCCTGCTCAAGAAACCAAATGTTTATCGGCTTGCGATCGACCGAGGTAAATGCTTGGCTAAAGCCGGCATCCGTTCCGTCAGTGCGAGGGTCTCAATATGCCAGTTCTTCCGTCCGTGCTCGAAGCAATCGGCAATACGCCGCTGATCCGGCTCAAGGCCGTGTCCGAAGCGACCGGCTGCAACATCCTCGGCAAAGCGGAGTTTCTCAACCCTGGGCAGTCGGTAAAGGATAGGGCGGCGCTCTGGATCATCCGCCAGGCTGAAAAGGCCGGCCAATTGCGACCGGGCGGTGTGATCGTCGAAGGCACCGCGGGCAATACCGGCATTGGCCTTGCCGTTGTCGCCAGCGCGCTCGGATACCGCACCGTCATCGTTATCCCCGAGACACAGAGCCAGGAGAAGAAGGACGCACTGCGCCTGCTTGGCGCCGAGCTGGTCGAAGTTCCGGCGGTACCGTACAGGAATCCGAATAATTACGTGAAGATCTCCGGCCGTCTGGCCGCCCGACTTGCCGAAACCGAGCCGAATGGCGCGATCTGGGCAAACCAGTTCGACAATGTCGCCAATCGGCAGGCCCATATCGACACGACCGCGCCCGAGATATGGCGCGACACCGATGGAAAGGTCGACGGGTTCATTTGCGCCGTCGGCTCCGGCGGCACTCTTGCCGGTGTGGCGGAAGGCTTGCGCGCCCGCAAGGCGGGGATCAAGATCGGCATCGCCGATCCGGAAGGCGCGGCACTCTACAATTTCTATGCCCATGGCGAGCTCAAGTCGAGTGGAAGCTCGATCACCGAAGGAATCGGTCAGGGGCGAATCACCGCCAATCTCGAAGGTTTCACGCCGGACTTCGCCTACCAGATTCCAGACGCCGAGGCGGTTCCCTACGTCTTCGAGCTCATTGAAAAAGAAGGCATCTGCATCGGCGGATCGACCGGCATCAACGTCGCCGGAGCCGTGCGGCTTGCTCGTGAGCTCGGTCCGGGACACACGATCGTGACGATCCTCTGTGACTATGGTAACCGCTATCAGTCGAAGCTCTTCAATCCGGACTTCCTGGCCTCCAAGGGTCTGCCTGTCCCGGCCTGGCTGAAGACGGCTTCGAACATTGCAGTGCCATACGAACCCGCTGGATAGGATTGCCATGACCAGATCTGTCACCGCCCTCTTCCGAGAAGATTTCTATCTTTCGACCTGCGAAGCAAGCGTGACGGCAATCCTGGAAGACGGCGGCATCGAGCTCGATCAGACCTGCTTCTATGCGACCTCCGGCGGGCAACCGGGTGACAAGGGCTTTCTCGAGCGCGAAGACGGGAGCCGCATAGACATCATCGATACGCGGCATGGTGCGACCAAGGACATCATCTTGCACATTCCCGCAGAAGGAGCGCGCATGCCTGATGTCGGCGAAAAGCTGGTGCTGCACATAGACTGGCCGCGCCGCTACCGGCTGATGCGCATGCATACGGCTTGCCATCTTCTTTCAGTCGTCTGCCCTTTCCCGATCACCGGCGCAGCAGTCGGAGAAGAAGAAAGCCGGGTCGACTTCGACATGAGCGAATTGATCGACAAGGACCAGGTCACGGCAGCGCTGATGAAGCTCGTCCATGAGAACCATCCGGTCTATGTGCAGTGGATCACCGACGAGGAGCTGGCCGCCAATCCGGCCATCGTCAAGTCTAAGAATGTCCGCCCGCCAATGGGGCTTGGCCGCGTCAGTCTCGTCTGCATCGGCGAGAATTCATCGGTAGACAGCCAACCGTGCGGCGGAACGCATGTTTCGGAGACACAGGAAGTGGGCGCGATCCACATCGCGAAAATCGAAAAGAAAGGTAAAGAAAACCGGCGTTTCCGAATACGATTCGCGGCGCCCGAGGATCGGGCCTTCGCCTGAGCGCTTTTTATGACCATGCCAGTGGAGTAGAACGATGAACGTTGAAAACGCTAACAGGAGCGACTTTGTCGTTTCTGCAGACTGGCTTGAGCAGCGCCTCTCCGATCCGGCAGTGAGAATCGTCGACGCCTCCTGGTACCTGCCGGCGCAGAACCGCGATCCGAAAGCCGAGTATGCGGCCGCGCATATTCCCGGGGCGGTCTTCTTCGATCAAGACGCGATTGCGGATCAGACGAGCGTGCTGCCGCACACCCTGCCCTCTCCCGAAGCATTCGCCAAGGCTGTGGGTGCAATGGGAATCGGCGAGAACGACGTCATCGTCGTTTATGACGGTCCGGGTATTTTCACAGCGCCGAGGGTCTGGTGGATGCTCCGCGTCATGGGTGCCAGGAATGTCTTCGTTCTCGATGGCGGCATGGACGGCTGGAAAGCGGAGGGACGGCCGGTCACGACACAGTTACCCAATCCCGAGCCGCGTGTGTTCAAGGCTTCGATCGACCGCCGTGCGGTTACCTCGTTCGAGCGCATGAAGGACGTCGTCGAAAACCGGCTCGCCCAGATTGCCGATGCGCGGAGCGCCGGACGCTTCTCCGGTGAGGAACCGGAACCCAGGGCAGGCATGCGGTCCGGCCATATGCCGGGTGCAAGGAGCCTGCCCTCAGGCGTGTTCTCGGAGGGGGGCAAGTTCAAGGATCTGGATCAACTCCGCCGGACTTTTGCAGATGCCGGCATCGATCTGTCAAAACCGGTCGTCACGACCTGCGGCTCCGGCGTAACCGCCGCCATCATTACGCTTGCGCTTCAGTCCTTGGGACATAAGGACAACACGCTTTATGATGGCTCCTGGTCGGAATGGGGCAGCCGTCCCGACACTCCGGTTGCAACCGGTAAAGAGTGAGAGCCATGCAAAGGTCGAAGCCTCCCGCGATCACGGCACACGTGACGGAACTCGAAATGACGTCGCCGCCAAAGCAAAGCCTTCCCATGCCTATCAATATCCATACGGCGATCCTGCGCGTATCGGACATCCCGCTTGCCTATTACCGTTTTCTCTATCTGCGCGTGGGCAAGCGCTGGCATTGGGCGGAGCGTCTGCGCATGAGCGACGACGATCTTGCGGCTATTCTTCACGACAAGCGAACCACGGTCATGGTGCTCTATGTCGACGGGGCGCCGGCCGGGTTCTTCGAATTCCATCAGGGAGACGACGACGTCATCGACCTCATGCATTTCGGACTGATGGAGCACGCGCTCGGCCTTGGGCTGGGCAAATGGTTCTTGCTGCAGACATTGTTCGCAGTCTGGGCATTGAACCCGCACAAGGTCACGGTCACGACGAACAATCTCGATCATCCTCGGGCGTTGCAGCTTTACCAGCAGTTCGGCTTCTCGCCGGTCGCGACGCATGAAGCGGTGGTCGTGCCGCTGAGCGACGAGGAACTTCTCGCCTTCGCGAAAGCGCTCTGAACCGCATCACGATTTTAGTCTCGCCGCGGGCGGCAAGCCCGGCAAGTATCGGGTGTCACCCCGTGAGGCCAGCGCGCATTCTTCTCCTGAATTCAGTCAGCCGGGAGAAGCGCCATGAATCTGCATTATATCGCAATGTCTGTCCAAGAGGCGGAACGGCTAAGGCAAGGCGGCCGCGACGCCTACGGTGCTCCGCCCGAGCGCCGCATTTCGGACGGAGACGGCGTTCCGTGCCGGCACTGCCTACGCAACGTCGATGAAGGCAAGCCCTACCTCACTTTGGCTTACCGGCCGTTTTCGTCGGTTCAGGCCTATTCCGAAACGGGCCCGATCTTCATGCATGCGGAATATTGTACGGTTCACGACGGACGAACGCTGCCGCCGATACTCGCATCCAGCAAGAGCTATCTTCTACGCGGCTACGGGAGTGATGAGCGCATCGTCTACGGCACCGGCGGTGCCGTAGACGCCGAGCAAATCGAACAGCGCGCCGAGGAATTGCTGGCACGGCCGGATGTGGCCTTCCTGCATGTCCGCTCGGCAAAATACAATTGCTATCAGTGCCGCATCGAAGCACGTTGAGCGCGAGCCCGGCGCAAGACAGCGCCAGGCCGATTGGCGCAAACAGGGATCAGGCGACGTTGAGGACGACCTCGGGCGCATGGGCGTCGTAGCCGAGCGCTTCGGCCACAGCAACATTCGTCACGCGGCCGCGGTGGACGTTCAGGCCGGCACGCAGATGCCGGTCTTCGGCAATGGCCTTGAGGCCGCGATCGGCGAGTTGCAGACCGTAATGGAGCGTCGCATTGTTGAGGGCGTGAGCCGACGTGATCGGCACGGCACCCGGCATGTTCGCGACGCAATAATGCACAATGCCGTCGACCTCATAGGTCGGCTCGGAGTGCGTCGTCGCATGCGACGTCTCGAAACAACCGCCCTGATCGATCGCGACATCGACAATGACAGCGCCTTTTTTCATCGCGGACAGCATTTCGCGCGTGACGAGCTTCGGCGCAGCCGCGCCCGGAATGAGCACGGCCCCGATCACCAGGTCGGCGGAGAACACCTCCTCCTCAAGCGCGTCGATCGTCGAGTAGCGTGTATGGACGCGGCCGTTGAAGATGTCATCGAGCTGGCGCAGCCGCGGCAGGGATCGATCGAGGATCGAGACGTCGGCTCCGAGGCCGGCAGCCATCTTGGCGGCATGCAGGCCGACAACGCCGCCGCCGATGATCGCGACCTTGGCTGGCAGAACGCCGGGCACTCCGCCGAGCAGGATTCCGCGGCCGCCATTTGCCTTTTGCAGGGAGGTGGCCCCTGCCTGAATTGCAAGCCGTCCCGCGACCTCGGACATGGGAGCAAGCAGCGGCAACCCGCCGCGCTCATCCGTTACGGTTTCATAGGCGATGGCGGTGACGCCGGACTTGAGGAGCCCCTGCGTCTGTTCGGGATCCGGTGCGAGATGAAGATAGGTATAGAGGATCTGGCCTTCGCGAAGCTGCGCCCATTCGGAGGGCTGCGGCTCCTTGACCTTGACGACCATGTCCGCCTTCTCGAAGACGTCCCTGGCTGCCGGCACGATCCTTGCGCCTGCCGCGCGATAGGAGTCGTCATCCGCCCCGATTCCCGCCCCAGCTTTGCTTTCCACGATGACCTCGTGGCCATGGGCGACGTATTCCCGTACTGATCCGGGCGTCAGGCCGACACGGTATTCATGGTTTTTGATTTCCTTCGGGCAACCGACACGCATCTTTGCGTTCCTCTCCTATCTGGGCTTTCCGCCGCGTTGATGAGGCGTTCAGCAAAACAGATGGCGTCTGGAATGTCCTTGCAAAGAAGCGCTTATCGATGCATTGGTTTCGGTGTTTCTTGCGTGAAGCTCCGTCTAATCGAAGGAAGATGCGAATGAGTGGCTTGGATGCTATCGATCGTTCGATTCTGCGCATTCTGCAGCAGGATGGCCGCATCTCGAATGCCGACCTTGCCTCGAGGGTCGGCCTTTCTCCGTCCGCCTGTTCGCGGCGGGTCGACATACTCGAAAAGTCCGGGACCATTGCCGGCTACCATGCGCGCATCGCCCACAAGGCGCTCGATTACAAGATCATGGTCATCGTGCATATCTCGCTATCGGGGCAGTTTGCCAAGACGCTAACCGAATTCGAAGCCGCCGTGAAACTGTGCCCGAACGTGCTCGTATGTTATCTGATGTCCGGAGAATATGATTATATTCTGCGTGTGGCGGCGAAGGACCTGGAGGACTACGAACGCATTCACCGCGACTGGCTCTCGGCGCTGCCGCATGTGGTGAAGATCAACTCGAGTTTTTCGCTCCGCGAAATCATCGATAGGCCGAATGTCGGCATCTGAGTCGGCTGAGTTGCCATGCTCTGCGACAAAGGCGCCTGCAAGAATCAGCCGCTTTGCGCCGCCGGTCCATTCCGCCATAGTCAAAGCGCGTTTTCGAGGGGAGATCAAACGATGACCGTTCAGCAATCCGTAACGCGCCGGACCGTGCTCGGCGGCCTTGCCGCCTCTTCGGCTCTTGTCGTACTTCATCCCTTCTCGAGCCGCGCGGCTGCCAATCAGGCACATCTGCGGATCATGGAAACCACCGACCTGCACGTCCACGTCTTTCCCTACGACTACTATGCCGACAAGCCGAACGACACGCTCGGGCTCGCGCGCACGGCCTCGATCGTCGATGCCATACGCGCCGAGGCTACGAATGCGATTCTCGTCGACAATGGCGACTTCCTTCAGGGCAACCCGATGGGCGACTACATCGCTTACAAGCGCGGGATGAAAGACGGTGACATGCATCCTGTCATCGCGGCGATGAACGTGCTCGGCTACGATTGCGGTACGCTGGGCAACCACGAGTTCAATTACGGCCTGGACTTCATGTTCAACGTGCTCCACGGCGCAAACTTCCCGGTTGTCTGCGCCAATCTGACCAAAGGCGACCTGGCGGCCGCGCCGCGCCAGGACGAGCTTTTTCTCAAGCCCTACGTGATCCTCGATCGGAAACTGAAAGATGGCGCCGGCCGGGAACACCCGATCCGCGTCGGACTCATCGGCTTCGTCCCGCCGCAGATCATGACCTGGGATGCTGAGAATCTCGGGGGCAAGGCGAATGCGCGCGACATCGTCAAGGCCGCGGAAGCCTGGGTGCCGCAGATGCGTGAGGAAGGCGCCGAAATAGTCATCGCCCTTTCCCACTCCGGCATCGGGCAACAAGCCTATGCCGACAATCTCGAAAACGCGTCCATTCCCCTGGCGGCGGTCGATGGCATCGACGCTATCGTCACCGGGCATAGCCATCTCGATTTCCCGGGGCCGAAATTCGACGGCTTGCCTGGCGTCGACAACGGCAAGGGGCTGATTTCCGGAAAGCCGGGCGTCATGGGCGGGTTCTGGGGTTCGCATCTCGGTCTCATCGATCTGCTGCTTGAACGCGATTCTGGTCAATGGCGCGTGATCGGTTCCGCGAGCGAAGCCCGGCCGATCTTCCGCCGGGAGGACAAGCAGGTGATCGCCGGAGTGGGCGACAAGCCGGAGGTTCTATCGGCCGCGCAGAAGGACCATGAGGCGACGCTCGCCTATGTCCGCACCCCCGTGGGCAAGACCTCGGCTCCGCTCTACTCCTATTTCGCGCTCGTCGCCGACGATCCATCAGTTCAGATCGTGAGCCAGGCTCAGATCTGGTATATCCGCGACATGCTCAAGGACACCGAACACCGGGACCTTCCGGTCCTCTCCGCGGCGGCGCCGTTCAAGGCCGGCGGGCGCGGTGGAGCCGAATATTATACGGACGTACCGGCGGGCGACATTGCCATCAAGAACGTCGCTGACCTGTATCTCTATCCGAATACCGTGCAGGCAGTGGTCATCAACGGCGACGACGTGAGGAACTGGCTCGAAATGTCCGCCGGCATCTTTAACCGGATCGCCCCCGGCTCGGTTGACGCAAGCCTGATCAACGGCGACTTCCCATCCTACAATTTCGACGTGATCGATGGTGTCACCTATCGGATCGACCTCTCGCAGCCTGCACAATACGACAGGGACGGCAAGCTGGCGAACCCAGGGGGCAATCGCATCCGTGACCTGGAATTCGATGGCAAGCCGATCGATCCCGCGCAGAAATTCATCGTTGCGAGCAACAATTATCGGACCGGCGGTGGCGGTAATTTTCCAGGCATCGCCAGCGACAAGGTCGTCTTCGTCGCACCTGACACCAATCGCGACGTCATCGTGCGCTACATCATGGATCAGGGCACGATCAATCCCTCGGCGGATGCGAACTGGAGCTTTGCGCCACAAAAGGACACGAGCGTACTGTTCGAGAGCGGGCCAAAGGCGCGGCAGTTTCTGGCTGAGCTAAAGACTGTGAAGATCGAGGATGCGGGCGATGGAAGCGACGGCTTTGCCCTGTTCAGAATCAAGCTCTGATCGCGACGATCCTGGATCACTTCCCCGGACGTGCGTAGCCTCAGGAGCTATCACGAAAGATGAAGAAACGGCCGTACGCTTCTGTTTTCAATGAGCGATTGCAGCTGATTGGAATCAAACAGAACGGGATTGAGCGTCGTCTGAAAAGAGAGCCGCGCGCTGCTCGTCGATGATTTGACGCCCCTTGCGAAGCGACGAGTCGATGGCGTCCTGCTCGGAGGCGAAAAGATCGGCCCGGATGAAGTTGCGCACCTTCATTGCGCCGTCCGGCGTCGACTTTTCGATGCTGCCGGCAAGCCGGTACTGCGACCCTTCGCGCTTAGGAGTCGCCCGGATCACGCAGTCCGCATAGTTCTCGGCTTTGCCTTCCACAGGCTGCGTCTGCGTTTCAGAACCGCTGGAGCGGCCAAATAATTTCGAAAAGAAGGATGCCATGCCTCACAGTTAGCCGTGCCCGCCGGCGCTGTCAAAGCGAAAATCGGCTTACAGTGGCAAGAGGTCAAATGAGGAAATTGGCGAGCATTTCGTTGTCGGTAATGTCCTGGTAGCGCAGCCCCGCCGCATCGAAACGCTGTTTGAGGATGGGGAAATTCTCCGCATGCTTCGTCTCGATGCCAATAAGCACGGAGCCGAAGTTTCGCGCCGACTTCTTCAGATATTCGAAACGGGCAATGTCGTCCTCTTCTCCGAGCAGGCTGAGGAAATCGCGAAGCGCACCCGGGCGCTGCGCCATGCGCAGAATGAAGTACTTCTTGAGCCCTGCGTGTCGCATGGCGCGCTCCTTCACGTCCGGAAGACGCTCGAAGTCGAAATTGCCCCCGGAAACGACCGCCACGACAATTTTGCCCTCCAAGCCTCCGCGTCCGAGCGTTTCCAGGGCGGTGATTGCAAGAGCGCCCGCTGGCTCGAGCACCACGCCCTCGACATTCAGCATTTCGGTGATCGTCAGGCAGATTGCATTTTCCGGCAGCAGCATCACCTGTTCCGGCGAAAATTCACGCAGCGCGGCAAAGTTCAGATCCCCGATCCGTGCAACGGCGGCACCATCGACGAAGTTGTCCACCTGATCGAGAGTGACGACGCTGCCGAATTCCAGGCTGCGCCTCAAACTCGGCGCGCCCTCCGGCTCGCAAAACAGAAAGCAATCGGCCGCGAGGCGGTCGCCAAGAAAGCCGGTAACGCCCGCGGCCAATCCACCGCCGCCGACGGGAAGGACGACGAGGTCGGCGGTAAGATCCACCGGCATCTGCTCGGCTATTTCCGCTGCGACCGTGGCCTGGCCTTCGATGATATCGCCGTGGTCAAACGGTGGCACCATGACGCCGCCGATCGCCTCCACGTGCTCGCGCGCCGCGTGGTAGCATTGATCGAAGATGTCACCGACGAGGCGGATCGTGATGAACTCGCCACCGAAAATGCGCGTCTTGTCGATCTTCTGCTGGGGCGTCGTCACGGGCATGAAGACCACGCCTGCAACGCCGAAGTGCCGGCAGACGAAAGCAAAGCCCTGCGCGTGATTGCCAGCGGAAGCGCAGACGAACGTCTTCCCTGCCGCTCCGGAGCCGAGTGATTTCCGGAAGAAATTGAATGCGCCTCGGATCTTGTAGGACCGCACCGGCGAAAGATCCTCGCGCTTCAGGAAGACGGTTGCACCATAGCGTGCGCTCAGATGCTCATTGAGTTGAAGCGGCGTCGGCGGAAAGATCTCGCGCATCGCCGCTGCCGCTTTTTCAACATCCTGCTTCATCACGTGTGGTCACCCGTTGAGTTTGCCGTTGGCAGTCGCTATTGCACATTGCCTCGCCGGAAACCATCGATTTGACACGAATCGGTTGGCAACGGCACTATCGCCGCCGCTCCGGGCGATCGCCGGCCTTCGACAACCGCTTGCAGGATATCAAGAGCTTTGAACGCGAATCTGATCCGGCACGCTGTCCATCTCGCTGCGATTCTGGGGCTTTATCTCTCCGGCGCGATGCTTATTCCGGCCTTCGTCGATCTTTATTACGGCCATCCGGACTGGCAGGTTTTTGCCGTGACGGCTTTCATGACCGGCGCGATTTCGTCAACGACTTTCATGGCGACACGCTCAGGTCCACCGCCATTCTCGAAGAAGTTCGGCTTCCTGGTGGTCAATGTCCTGTGGCTCGTTTTCTCGATCGTCGGCGCCATTCCACTTTGGCTATCCTCGGTCAATCTCGATTTTGCCCAGGCCTTCTTCGAGTCCGTATCGGCGGTGACGACGACCGGGTCGACCGTCATCGTCGGCCTCGATGACGCCCCGCCGGGTCTTCTTCTTTGGCGCTCGCTTCTCAGTTGGCTGGGCGGGATCGGTATCGTCGTTCTCGGCCTCTTCATCATCCCCTACTTGCGCGTCGGCGGCATGTCCTTTTTCAAGATGGAATCATCCGACACGGGCGACAAACCCTTTGCCCGGCTGGCAAGCTTCGGCCGCGCCTTTCTCGTCATCTATGTATCGATCACCCTGCTTTGCGCGATCAGTTATGGCGTGCTCGGAATGAGCCGGTTCGACGCGGTCAACCATGCCATGACGACTGTCGCCACGGGCGGCTTCTCGACGCACGACGCTTCGTTCGGCTATTTCGCGAGCATCCCGCTGTTCTGGGCCAGCACCTTCTTCATGGCGCTTTGCAGCCTCCCCTTCTCCATCCTGATCGTGCTCTTCGTTCGCGGGCGCCTGGATGCGCTTCGCGACCCTCAAATCATCGTTTTTCTGGGCTACCTCACGGCGTTCTCGGTTGCGGTCGCGACCTATCACAGGCTTGCAAACGGCGTCGAATTCCATCTGGCGCTGACGCATGCCTTCTTCAATGTGACATCGCTTCTTTCGACCACCGGTTATGCCAGCGAGGACTATAGCCTGTGGGGGCCCTTCGTGGTCATGGTCGCCTTCATCTGCACCTTTATCGGCGGGTGCTCCGGCTCCACTGCCGGCGGCATGAAGGCATATCGATTCGTCGTGCTCTTCAACGCCATTCGGTCGGCCCTGAACAAACTCGTATACCCGAACGCGATCTATGCGGTCCGCTACGGTAAAAATACGGTCGACGCGGACGTGCAACGGGCGATTCTTCTGTTTTTCATTACCTATATTCTGCTCTGGGTTTTCGGCAGCCTGGTCATGGGTGCTCTCGGCTATGACTTCATCACGGCCGTATCGTCCGTAATCACATGCCTCTCCAACGTAGGTCCCGGCCTTGGGAGTCTCGTCGGCCCCGCGGGGAATTTCGCGACCTTCGAAGACGCCGAGCTTTATCTGCTGTCTCTGCTGATGCTGCTCGGCCGTCTTGAAGTCTTGACTGTGCTCGTCGTGCTCACACCGGTCTTCTGGCGGCAGTAACGGCCGCTTCGCTGCGCTTGCTTGACTTGGTGTGCCAAATGCCGAAAGCTTACAAAAATCGGGCATTCTGGGAAGCACGATGCCGAGACACCTGCTCCTGCTGGCGACAATCGCCAGCGCCACCATTATCTTCGCCGCTACGCAGACAAAGGCGGGACCACTCGCCGATGCCGCGGCCAGGGCCGAACAGCAGGCGAACTCGGGCGACGTCGCGGGGGCGCACGAAACATTGCGCAAGGCCGTGGGCGACTTTTCCCAGACTCTCCCCTTCGCTATCGGAAAGGCCGTGTTCGTCGAGGCAGCGCCGGCGGGCTTCGCGATGTACGATCCCAAGCCCGACCCGGTCTTCAAAGGTGGCGAAACCCTCGTAACCTATGTCGAACCGGTGGGACTTACATGGAAGGAGGCGAGCGATAAGGGAAAGCTTGAGACGCGCTTCACGGTGGATTTCGACATTCTCAACCCGAAGGGAGAGGTGCTCGCCAGCCAGAAGGCGTTCGGCGACTTCACCTTCAAGGGCTATCAGCGCAATCAGGAAATCTATGCGACGTTGAGGATCGACGTCGCGGGGGCTCCATCCGGAGACTATGTGCTGCGCTACCGCTTCAACGATATCAACAGCGGCAGGAGCGCAAGCGTCGATCAACCATTCAAAATCAGCGGCCCTTGAGAGAGTGCGGGCTTCGGTGTACCGGTGGCCTCAATCGACCTGGACCCGGATGATATTCCAGTTGTTTTTGGTGCGGACGACGGGAATCGAACCCGTACAGCCTAAGGCCGAGGGATTTTAAGTCCCTTGCGTCTACCAGTTTCGCCACGTCCGCAATCAGTGATTTCAGTATCTTAGCGCCTTCCTTTTGGGAAGACCTGAGCGATGCTTTTTTCGTATTGCGAGAACACGGCTTCCGCTGAGCCACGCGCCGGCGACGGGTGAACGTGGCCCGGCTTCTCTGACGAATCAACCGGGATTCAACAGTCGGGGCGCCTATTCCTTGGCGACTGGAATTGCCTCGGCAGGCTGAGGAGCATAAGCCGTGGCTACCCGGTTCGGGCTCTCCATGAAGGCACTGCCGACGATCAGATAAACGACAATCGTCAGCAGAGATAACAGCATTACACTTACGGGCAGACCGGTAGCTGCCCTTTGCTCAGCCCATTCAAAATCGTGTTTATCGCGCATCGACCAGGCTCCTTCCGGACTGTGGATCATTGTCAGATGAGTGCGCCTCGGGCTGTCCGGAAGGTTCGGCTCGGGCAGTCCCGCGGCATTCACTCACCCGAGCGGCGGACGAGGGTGCCGCTCGGAGTGACAACTCGAAATTTTGCCGAAGGATCCGCCAGGCCGTTCGCCTAGGACTATTGCGATCACGAAGTCGGACTAAGGTCCGATAGGACTTTGCCTGCCGCTGGCAGAACGGTCCCCTCGGAAACCAAGGCCTTCGGGATGCGTTTGGTCCCGATGTGTAGGAGCAGGACGATGAGCGTGCGATTATAGCAACCGCCATTGGCGCTTTACTCAGGGTCATGACCGGTACGGCCTACGCCGATCCGTGGAAGGATGAGAGCGGGCACGGTCGCTGGAGAGGAGGCTTCCACTTTGGAGAGACTCGCTCCGAGCGCAGAGCCTTCAAGGAAGAATATCGTCGCGGTCGCTGCAAAATCGAGCGCAAGTGGGGCGACGACGAATACTAGGAAGAGATCAAGCGCAAGCGCGGCGGTCGGCCGACTTACTATAGATACTAGGTTTCATAATAAAGGCCGGCGCCGCCAGACCTACGGAATCTATTGTTTGTCTACTTGGAACTTAATTCTGTCGTGACGGTTTTCTTCGAGCAAGATTGATCAAGGAGTTTCCTAAATGGCTGATAGAGGACCAACAGTAGTCAATACGGGGGGCAGTGGCGGCGGTTGGGCCGTCGCGGTAATCCTGGTTCTACTGATTGTCGGCGCCTTGTTCCTGTTTGGCGGCGATCTGTTCGATGGAACCGGAGGTGGCGGTGGAGATACCAACGTCGATGTGAACGTGCCTGTCGAGGCGCCGCAGGCGCCCGCAGGCGGAGAGGGAACGGCAGCACCGTCGGGGGGCGCACAGCAATAAACATCGAAGCGAGCCGCCGTTCGGCGGCTCGCCCGAAACTTCAGCCAAGGATGGTTTTATCCCCTTCCCGCCTCACCAGCTCAAGCTGGATTGTCGGCAGGTGCCGAAAGCGTAGCACCGGGCAGATAGAGAGAAATCGGTCTGATTTCATACACTGCGGTTGGATTGACGCGCCGCAGCTCACGCGCAGTCTCGACGGCGGCTTCAATGCTTGGGCAATCCACGACGTAGAGCCCGAGCAACTGTTCCTTTGTTTCGGCAAAGGGACCGTCGATGACCATGCCGGCGCCCTCTCCGCGCAACGTCACAGCGCTCTTTGTCGAGCCGAGCCGTGCGGCGGGGCCCAAACGCTTCGCGCGGACGAGGCGGTCATTAACTTGCAGCAACTCGTCCATCAACTCTGCGTCAGCTTCCCTGGTCCAGGATTCGACGATCTCTTCCTCGTGATAAGCCAATATCGCGTAGAACATGCATTTCCTCCAAACGCTGATACGATTCCCAGGCAGGCAAAGTATAATGCCTGACATGGGAACACGGATACCTGTATCCCGAGCAACTGATACTCGTGAATCGCGGGGATTAGATCGCTTTTGAAGCACGCGGGCAAGGCCGGCGCCAACGGCGAGACAGTCAGCGTCCAGGTGGAATTCGGCCGGTGTGGTGGACCGGATTGTCAGCTCCTGCTCCCTCGACCGGTTTCTCTTTCTTTTCGGATTTGCCGCTCCTGGCGGGGGGCACATCGGCATCCTCCGTGCCGGACGCCGCCGCCTGCTCCGGAAGCGGCTGCGGGTCCATGTCCATGCTCTTCGGCGTCGGTTTCCATGTGGGGGATGGCATGGGCTGATTGGTCAGATCATCATCTTTGGGGTTGCTCATGACTCGGTCCTTTCTGGCTTTCGCCAGTTCAACCCCGGACATTTCTGAAGGTTCCTCATTTGACGAATGGCATTCGCCCAGGAAATTCATCAACCCCTGATTCGTCAGGGGTTCAATCGCGGCGTGTCAATGGCAAGATAATGCAGGGCTTGACAGAGTGTTTCGATCGATGACGGAGGGTGGGGGCGTGCGTTCACTGCAAGCGTTCGGCGGCATAGCCTTGCTGCCGGAGGACCTCGACGCGCTGCAGCGCGTATTCGATAGCCTGTGCCGCGAACAGCGATGGCCTCGCGAGAGCGCGCAGGCTCAGCGGTTCGGGAGGATGCTGATCCGGGAATATCAGGCTGGCACAAAGGACGAGGCGCACCTCTTTCGAGCTGGTCAAGCCTTCATAAGCCAGACTCATCAGCAAAAGAGACAGGCATGACAAACGATGAGCGGGAGCTCGTCAAAGGCGATGCGTCACGCCGTGAACCGGCCTAATGATAGTAGAAACAATCGCAGTCGGCTTTCGTGGCGTCCTCGCCTCTCCACACCCTGACTGCCAATCTTGACGACTCGCCGGTCTCGTCTAACCGTAATCCAAGCAGCGAAACCGCCGCCGCCTTTGGATTGGGCGCGTCTATCTCGATGACCGAGCCAACCTGGTGAACGCCCAGGCGAGCAGTCCAGGTGAAGATCTGAACATTGTAATGCATGGAAATTCTCCGTCGCTTCAGTCGCCGAGTAGCGGGCCATGGCGATGACAACTGGCCCGGGCAATCTTCCTTCAGCGCAAGTTTTCAGCCGTCCTCTACGGTTGCTTCGGGCCGGTCGCCGCCGTCGGCATGTTCGAAATGCCAGTTTCCCTTCTCATCCTGAAAGCTGATTTCCTCGTCGTCGCCGCCGACCTGCTGTTCGGCCGCTGCAGCCTTGGCGGCCGCCAGGGCCATCTCGCGACTGGGAAAGGGCTCTGAATATGCATTGGCTGCTTTGTAGGCCCAGCCGCCATCGTGTGGAACGATGGAATAAGTGATCCGCACCATCCTTCACTCCCATGGATATTCAAGGACAGTCCACTGCCCCGAAGGGCCACGCCGCGCGGCCCCTGCGTTCCTCCTAAGACTGCCGTTCAAACCGCTGCAACGACCTTGCGGGTCTCAAAAGCCGCACGGCACTGTTGGGCATTTCTGATCCGGATGGTGCGATGTTAACACAAAATCGCCGTTTGGGGACACATTTACGAGCGTCTGCAGGCGGGATTGCGCCTCGCGGTCACGACGGAAGGGCGGGACACGACCCCTCGCCCCAAGAGGAACGCACGGCCCAAGGGGAGCCGCGCGCAAACGTCGAAAGGCGGATCATCCGACCGCGAGTTTTGCGGCAATCTTGGCTACATGGGCACCCTGAAAGCGCGCCGCTTCCAGCTCCACGGCAGACGGTTGGCGCGAGCCATCGCCGCCGGTAATCGTCGAAGCGCCATAGGGCGATCCGCCCTTGACTTCCTCGACGCCCATTTGGCCCTGGAAAGCATAGGGAAGGCCGACGACCACCATGCCGTGATGCATCATAGTGGGAATGAGGCCCAGAATTGTCGATTCCTGGCCGCCGTGCTGTGTCGCCGACGAGGTGAAGGCGGAGCCCACCTTACCGACGAGCTTTCCACCGGCCCAAAGGCTGCCGGTCTGGTCGATGAAGTTGCGCATCTGCGAAGCAACGGTACCGTAACGCGTGCCCGCGCCGAATATGATCGCGTCGTAATCCGCCAGTTCCTCGACCGTTGCAACCGGTGCGGACTGGTCGAGCTTAAAATGGGAGGCTTTCGCCACGTCCTCGGGCACGAGTTCGGGAACGCGCTTGACGGTCACTTCGGCACCCGCCGATTTCGCACCTTCCGCGACCGCGTGCGCCATCGTCTCGATATGGCCATAGGCCGAATAGTAAAGAACCAGTACTCTAGCCAAAGCGATACTCCTTCATGTCCGGCAAATCCGCTTGATCGCCGCGGACGGGAGGATCTATCAAAACGCGAGCAGCCGCCAGCGCAGGGATGGTCGACAGACTGTTCAGCTTTCTTCAACAATGACGAGGTCGCGTTCGCGGCCCGAATACGACCGGAGCAATCCATGACCAGCCCCACGATCGTCACCGCCGCCATGCTCGCCATCGGCGACGAGCTTCTCTCCGGCCGGACCAAGGACAAGAACATCGGCCATCTTGCCGATATGCTGACGCTGGTTGGCATAGATTTGCGCGAGGTGCGTATCGTCGCCGACGACGAGGAAGCGATCGTGGATGCGGTCAATGCGCTGCGCAGCCGCTACAACCATGTATTTACATCGGGCGGCATAGGTCCAACCCATGACGATATCACCGCCGATGCGATTTCCAGGGCCTTCGGCGTCGAGTGCATTCACGATCCAAAGGCAATGGACCTGCTTGGGGCGATGTACGAGCGACGCGGCATGGACTTCACCGATGCGCGCAAGCGGATGGCCCGCATGCCCGCAGGCGCGACTCATATTCCCAATCCGGTGTCGACTGCGCCCGGCTTCGCCGTCGAGAACGTCTACGTCATGGCCGGTGTGCCCCAGGTGTTCCAAGCGATGCTCGACGCGCTGCTGCCGAGCCTGGAGACCGGCACGCCGATCCAGTCCCGTACCGTTCGCTCTCCCTATGGCGAGGGCGATATCGGAGCTCCGCTCACCGAGGTGCAGAAGAAAAATCCCGAGACGAGCATTGGCTCCTATCCGAAATTCGACGGTAAGAATTTCTCGACCGACATTGTGATCCGCGGTCGGGACGCCGCGATCATTGCGGCAGCCGAAGCGGATGTGATCTCGATGATCGAGGCGATCGGCCGCTTGCGTGAGGAAAAGCAGCCCTGAAGTCGGCCGATCTTGGCCGTTAAAGGGGCCCGTTCGCCGAAAACGCTGGATCGCGGCACTCAGGCGGGACTGGCCCTTGCACTCTCGGCTTCATTGCCGTTATTGCATCAGACACGAAAGCGTCGGCCGTGTGGCCGCCGACCTGCAGCAACGCTTGCCACGGACAGTGGAAAGAAGCCGGAGCCCGCCATGTCTCTTCCCGAGAAAGCCTTTCCCGTATCCTGGGATCAATTCCATCGCGACGCCCGCGCTCTGGCCTGGCGGCTAGCGGATAACGGACAGGAATGGCGCGCGATGGTTTGCATCACGCGCGGCGGCCTTGTTCCGGCCGCGATCGTAAGCCGGGAACTTAACATCCGGATGATCGAAACGGTCTGCATCGCCTCCTATCACGACTACGATACGCAAGGTCAGATGAAGGTGCTGAAGAGCATCTCACCGGAGATCGCCAAGAGCGGCGGCGAAGGCGTTCTCATCGTCGACGATTTGACAGACACCGGCAAAACCGCCGCCGAGGTTCGCGCGATGCTGCCAAAGGCGCATTTCGCCGCCGTCTACGCAAAGCCGAAAGGGCGTCCGCTGGTCGATACTTTCGTTACCGAGGTCAGCCAGGATACTTGGATCTACTTCCCTTGGGATCTGGGCTTCACCTACCAGGAGCCTATCGCCAAGGGCACACGCGGTTAGAACACGTTCGGGGAAAGATCGGAGCATTTTCTCAAAGCGGCGGCATGCTTTCGATGAGCATTTCGGCCGTCGCCGTACGGCCAGCTGCGACACCTGCTTCGCCGTGGCGCCAGACTGCCGCCGCCGCTGCCTCGAATGAAGGCATGCCCTGTGCCAGGTGCGCTCCGATGATCCCGGCAAGCACGTCGCCGGAGCCTGCCGTCGCAAGCCAGGGGGGCGCATTGACATTGACGGCCGCCCGGCCGGAAGGCGCGGCAATGACGGTATCCGGGCCCTTGTAGACGATCACGGAATGACTGAGTTTTGCTGCCGCCTGTGCCTTCTCGATCTTTGACAAAGCCGTATCCGCAGCAATGCCGGGGAAAATACGCCCAAACTCACCGTCGTGCGGCGTCATCACCACTTCGCCGCCCTCCTCCGCGATCCTGTCGAAGAGTTGCTCTTCCGCCTCTTTGAACGAAGTGATGCCGTCGGCATCGAGGACCAGCGCCCGGTCGCAAAGCATGAGCACGAAGTCCCGTGCCGTCTTGCCAACCCCGAAACCGGGGCCAAGAACGAAAGTGCTCAGCCGCTTGTCCTTGAGCCAGGCGCTAAGGTCGGCTGTGCCGTCGATCTCCTTGAGCATGACGGCCGTGAGATGCGACGCGTTCGTAGCGAGCGCTTCCACTGGAGAGGCAAGCGTCACGAGCCCGGCACCAGCGCGCAGGCCGGCTGCCGCCGACAATCGCGCGGCCCCGGTCGAGGCCGATCCGCCGCAAAATACTGCGAGATGACCGCGCTTGTATTTATGGGCCTCCGGATCGAGCGCGCCGAGGTGCTCTTCCCAGAGCGTGGGGGTGTTGATGTGCAAATCACCGGCCCTGCCGACAACGAACCTCCCCGGGATGCCGATATCGAAGACTTCGATTGTGCCGCAACGGGCGCGACCCGGCATCAGCAGATGGCCGGGCTTTGGAGCCATGAACGTTACGGTGTGGGCCGCAACGAAGCTTGCGCCACGGATCTCACCCGTCCGCCCGTCTATGCCGGATGGCAGGTCGACGGCGACTACCGGTACTCCACTGGCGTTCACCCGGCCGATGACGTTTCTCGCCTGCTTGGGCACCTCACGCGCAAGCCCTGCCCCGAAAAGCGCATCGATAACGACGTCGCCCGGTTGCGGCTCGTAACCGTCGAGCGGTCCAGGCGCGAGCGCGCACCGTTCGCGCGCCCTTGCGGCATCGCCCTTCAACTTCGCCGGCTCGCCAAGCGCGAACACCGTGACGCATGCGCCGCTTTCCGCCAGCGCGGCTGCGGCGACATAGCCATCGCCACCGTTGTTGCCGGGGCCGCAAAGCGTCACGAACCGCAGGGCTCCCGGGTAAAGTCGCAAGGCGGCGGCCGACACGGCCGTTCCGGCTGAACGCATGAGCGAGAAGCTGTCGATTCCCGAATGGGCGGCATCCTTGTCGACCGATGTCATTTCGGCCGGAGTCACAAAGATATTTGAAAGTGTCTGGGACATGGAAGCGATCTAAACGCGACGGAAGGAGAGAAAACAAGAGTAGCGTCGATAGGAAACGAGAATGATTAAAGGTTATGCATTTGCACACTATAGGTGCTTAAATTACGTGCTCCGAGCATGAAACGGCGGCGCTTCTTGGATCGGATGCGGGCTCAAGCCTGCGAACTTCATAAAAAATAGGCAGATTGCTGCTGCAAAAGCCCATTGTGCCCTCGGCACCCATGGCGTGACCGCTGGAAATTTCGCAATCTGCGCGTCATGCCCCTACAAAAGTGGCACGCTACGTGCATAGTGGGAAACCAAGCGGGCAGAACCTGCTTTAAGGGAGAAGCGGAGAGACATTTTCTCATGAAAAAGATCGAAGCGATCATTAAGCCTTTCAAGCTCGACGAAGTGAAGGAAGCCCTTCAGGAGGTCGGCTTGCAGGGGATTACCGTCACGGAAGCCAAGGGCTTCGGGCGGCAGAAAGGTCATACGGAGCTTTACCGGGGTGCAGAATACGTCGTGGACTTCCTGCCGAAGGTGAAGGTCGAGGTTGTGCTGGCCGATGAGAATGCGGAGGCCGTGATCGAAGCCATCCGTAACGCCGCACAAACCGGCCGGATCGGCGACGGCAAGATATTCGTATCCAACGTGGAAGAGGTCATCCGCATCCGCACCGGTGAAACCGGAATCGACGCCATCTGATCACGTCGCCAAGCGACGTTACCACATCCGGGGCCATCCGGCCCCGTTTCCAATCCTCGTCATCACAGGGAATTGCAACAAATGACGACTGCGAGTGAAGTTCTGAAGCAGATCAAGGAAAACGACGTCAAGTTCGTGGACCTGCGCTTTACCGACCCCAAAGGCAAGCTGCAGCACGTGACGATGGACGTCGTCTGCGTCGACGAAGACATGTTCGCCGATGGCGTGATGTTCGATGGTTCCTCGATCGGCGGCTGGAAGGCTATCAACGAGTCCGACATGGTGCTGATGCCTGATCCGGAAACAGCCCATATGGACCCGTTCTTCGCGCAGTCCACCATGGTCATCTTCTGCGATATCCTCGATCCGGTTTCGGGCGAAGCCTATAACCGCGATCCGCGCGGCACGGCCAAGAAGGCAGAGGCCTATCTCAAGGCGTCGGGCATCGGCGACACGGTTTTCGTGGGCCCGGAAGCAGAGTTCTTCGTTTTCGACGACGTCAAGTACAAGGCTGATCCGTACAATACCGGCTTCAAGCTCGACAGCTCCGAACTGCCCTCCAATGACGACACGGACTACGAGACCGGCAACCTCGGCCACCGCCCCCGCGTCAAGGGCGGCTATTTCCCCGTTCCGCCGGTCGACAGCAGCCAGGACATGCGCTCGGAAATGCTGACCGTGCTCACCGAAATGGGCGTCACGGTGGAAAAGCACCACCACGAAGTGGCTGCGGCGCAGCATGAGCTCGGCATAAAATTCGATGCCCTCGTCCGCAACGCCGACAAGATGCAGATCTACAAATATGTCGTACACCAGGTAGCCAACGCCTATGGCAAGACTGCCACCTTCATGCCCAAGCCGATCTTCGGCGACAACGGCTCGGGCATGCACGTTCATCTCTCGATTTGGAAGGATGGCAAGCCGACCTTTGCCGGCGACGAGTATGCCGGCCTTTCTGAAACCTGCCTCTATTTCATCGGCGGCATCATCAAGCATGCCAAGGCTCTGAACGCCTTCACAAATCCGTCGACGAACTCCTACAAGCGTCTGGTCCCGGGCTATGAGGCACCGGTTCTGCTGGCCTATTCGGCACGCAATCGCTCGGCCTCTTGCCGCATTCCATTCGGCAGCAACCCGAAGTCGAAGCGTGTCGAAGTCCGTTTTCCGGATCCGACGGCGAACCCCTACCTCGCCTTTGCCGCCATGCTGATGGCCGGCCTCGACGGCATCAAGAACAAGCTCAACCCCGGCAAGGCTATGGACAAGGACCTCTATGACCTGCCCCCGAAGGAGCTGAAGAAGATTCCGACCGTGTGCGGCAGCCTGCGCGAAGCGCTTGAAAGTCTCGACAAGGACCGCAAGTTCCTGACCGCCGGCGGCGTGTTCGACGACGATCAGATCGACTCCTTCATCGAGCTGAAGATGCAGGAAGTCATGCGCTTCGAAATGACGCCGCACCCCGTCGAGTACGACATGTATTATTCCGTCTGATACGGAACGGGCAGGCCTGCCGAAGGTTCTGCCCATGCAAGGTGAACGACGGAGGCGGGTTTCATCCGAGGCCCGCCTTTTTCAGTCAATGCCGATGGAAGCTCGCTGACGGGGGGCGCTTCCCTCTTGATGTTCCATATGCGACAACCCAGATAACTGTCTGAAAGGATGTGTTGCGTCATGAAACAAAGAAACGCCAAATTTGAGATCGGACAGGTGGTTCGCCATCGGATGTTCCCGTTCCGCGGCGTCATCTTCGACGTCGACCCGGAATATGCGAACACCGATGAATGGTGGAATGCGATTCCGCAGGAGATCAGGCCCGAAAAGGACCAGCCCTTCTATCATCTGTTCGCAGAAAACGAAGAAAGCGAGTACGTCGCCTATGTATCGGAACAGAATCTCGTTTCCGACGAGAGCGACAGGCCGGTCCGCCACCCCCAGGTAGACGCCCTGTTCGAACGGGCCGATGCCGGGCACTATAAGCCCAAGGCGGTCTATCAGCATTAGGGCGATTGCAGGCAAGCGCAGCGGTTTTTCGCGCGGTCTGAGCCCGGCGCAAGCCGGGCTTTTTCATGCTTGGGCCTGCCGCTTTGCCGGATGGCAATCGTGATCATGCCTAACGCTGGTGCGAGGGCGAACGGAAACGCGTGCAGGCTTTCCCGCCCTAGCGGCGAACGCGAACCTGCAGATAGGGCGCTTCCCCGCCGCTTGATTGGATGAACTCGCCCTCGACCTTGAAAGTCTTTTCGAGAAGGCCGGTGCCGCTTAGGGCCGTGGGCGAACCTTCAAAAACAAGCCTTCCCGCGGAAAGAAGGGCGATCCTGTCTGCAATTGCCATGGCATGATTGAGGTCGTGGATTGCGATGATCACGGTGACGCCGCGTTTACGGCTGAGCCGGGAAATCAGCTCCAGTATTTCGACTTGATGGCCGATGTCGAGAAACGACGTCGGTTCATCGAGAATGAGGATGCCGCTTTCCTGGGCAAGCGCGGCAGCAATCCAGGCACGCTGGCGTTCACCACCCGACAACGCCTTCAGTCCGCGATCGGCAAGGGTCTCGAGCCCGGTGCTTTCGAGCGCCCACTCGACGGCCTCGCGATCTTCGCTGCGGAAGCTTTGGAACAGTCCGACATGGGCAAAGCGTCCCTGCCGGACCAGTTCTTCCACGCTCATGTCGTCGGGCGCGTAAGGTGCTTGCGGCAGAAACGAGAGGCGCTTGGCCAGGTTCCGCCTTTTCCACGCCCTCATCTCCCTCCCGTCAAGGACGACTTCTCCTTCGTCCGGGCTCGTCAGTCCCGCGAGCGCGTGCAGTGCCGTGCTTTTGCCGGACCCGTTCGGCCCGATCAGCGCCACGATCTCGCCCTGCGAGAAGCCAAGCGAAAAGGCATCGAGCGCGCGGTGCGCACCGTATCTGACGCCGACATTTGTTGCTTTCAGGATCATCGGCTTGCCTCAGGAACGACGGCGCAGAAGGATGAGGAGCGCTGGGGCACCTGCCAGAGCGGTGATCACCCCGATTGGGATCTCCTCCGCCTGGCCGAGCAGACGTCCGGCCAGGTCGGCTCCGGTGACGAGAGATGCGCCGAGGACCACGGTGAGCGGCATGACCATGCCGAAGCGCCGGCCGGCGAGAAAATGCGCCAGGTGCGGCACGACGAGGCCGACGAAGATCAGCGGCCCGACCGTTCCGACGGCGCTTGCGGCGAGGCCGCAGGCTGTAAGGAGAACCAGGCTGAAATGCAGCCGGTAGGACAGGCCGAAGGACCGCGCTACGTCCTCTTCGAAGCGGAGCATATCGAGCGAACGGTGCAGCAGCGGTAGAGCGATCACCGCCGCGACCGTGAACGGCAGCAGGAAAATCACATGCTCCCAGCTGCGTGCGTAAAGGCTGCCCGACAGCCATTGCATGACGATCTCGAAGCGGGCGCTGCCCCATCCGGCGATCATCCCCATGGCCAGCGCGTGCAATGTCGCTCCGATGGCAATGCCGGAAAGCGTCAGCCTCAATAGGCTCAAGCGATTGCGTATCGCGATCCAGAAAACCAGAAACCCGGTCGCCATACCGCCGACACTGGCCACGAGTGGCAGCCAGCGTAGCGGCAGACTGTACAGCGTGTGGGCGTCGGCGCTCGCCCCATAGACCGTGAAAAGCAGGAAAATCGCCACCGTCAGTGTCGCGCCCTGTGATATGCCCAGGATCGTTGGATCCGCGAGTGGGTTGCGCGTGATCGCCTGCAGCAGGAGCCCGGCAACCGCGAAATGAGCTCCGGCGAGCATGCCGGTCACGATGCGCGGTATCCGGATGGTGCCGATGATGAGATCCGCATCGTCCGACCCGCCACCGACGAGGACCGCCAGTATATCCTTGGCCGGCAGATCGACGACACCGAGAAAAACGGAAGCAATGAGCAACAACGCCGAGATCGTCAGCGGCAGGATCAGAACCCCTTTCCTTCGGGCCGATCTTGGCGTGGCCAGGCTCATCACACCGTTCCCCTGCCGGGCAAAGACTGGCGGCGCTGCACGAGATAAAGAAAGACCGGCCCGCCGATCAGCGCGGTGAAGATGCTGACCGGGATCTCCCTCGGCGCCGCGACGGAACGTGCGAGCGCGTCGGCTGTCAGCAGCAGAGCGCCGCCGGTCGACGCATTCAGCAGTATCGCCGTAGCTGCATCCACGGGCCGCAGGAGACGAACGAGGTGCGGCACGGTAAGCCCGATAAAGGCAATCGGCCCGGCAATGGGAGTGACCCCGGCGACCAGCCCCGCCGCACAAAGGAGCAGCGCGAGCTTCCACCGTGCAGCGTTCAGCCCCATGCCGGCGGCCGCCTCGTCGCCGAGCGAGAGCAGTCCGATGACGCGGTGGCACGCAAGTGCGGCACCTATTCCGATGGCGACCCACGGCAGCATATAGCTTACCTGAGGCCACGAGCGTCCCTGAAAGCCCCCCGACAGCCAGAACAGCATGGAAGGCGACTGCGGCGCGCCGCGAATGAGGATGTAGGCCGTCAGCGCATTGAGGAACAGCGAGACCGTGATGCCGCTGAGTGCGAGATGAAGCGCTGGTCCACGCCCGCTCCGCGCTGCCCAGATCGTCAGCGCAACCGCTAGCAGCCCACCGGACATTCCTATGAAGGGATAGAATACCGAGGAGACCGCCGGGAAGGCCACGAATGTGAAGACAATCAGCAGTACCGCGCCCGCAGAAACGCCCGTGAGGTCCGGTGCAGCGAGCGGATTGCGGGTGATGATCTGCAAAAGCAGGCCGGCGACCGCCAGCGCGGCACCGGCGAGGAAAGCCGCGATGCTGCGAGGCATCCGGAGCGTCCATACGATAATTCCGTCGACACCCTGGTTGGGTGCGAGAACCGCACGAATGGCCGCCTCCAAACTCATGGGCTTAGCACCGACGAGCAGAGCCGCAAAGCCGATCAGCGCAGCCGTCGAAACTGCCAGAAGGATTGCAGCGATACAACGGCCACGCGGCGTCATTGCTTTTCCCGATTTTGCCGCTACTCGACCGAGGCCGGTATGAGTTTTCGCGCTTCGGCCTTGACATCAACCGCAGGAAAAGTCTCCGGGTAAAGCAGATGTGCCGCTTCACGCAGGACGATCTCCCGGGCAATCGGTCCGTGAGTCTCGACCCAGTGATCGCCGACATAGTGAACACGCCCGTTCTTCACCGCGGAAAGCTGCTGCCAGATCGGATTGTTTTCATGCGGCCGGTCCGGGCCGTAGTCATAGACGAAGATGATTTCCGGGTCCTTTTCCAGCATGGTCTCAAGGCTCATCTCCATCCCCCAGTTGTCGGGCAGATAGGGCGTCGGGTTTTGTCCGGCGATATTGTCCCCGCCCAGCGCCACCAGGATCGCCGCCGTCATGTTCTCGGAGCGAAACACCCAGGGCGTATCGCCACCCCACATGACGACGAAGCGTGGATGCCGGTCCTTCGGGGCCTTGGCGGAGAATTCCTCCATCGCTGCCTTGAAGCGCGCGTTCAGTTCCTGTCCGCGCTTTGCCTGGCCCAGGATTGCCGCGAGCTGGCTTATGGTCCTGTCGCTGTCGGCATAGAGTTCCAGATTGTAGGCGAGATAGGGTGCCACATTTGCAATCTGGTCGGCATTGCCTTCGGTGTAGCGTCGGATCGCTATCGTCACGTCTGGCTTTGCCTCGGCGAGCAGCTCGAGATTGGGAGTGGCTCGTTGGCCGATTTCCTTTACGTCCTTGAGGTAGTCGGCGAGGAAGTCGGGATTCCGGCCCTGGACCATGTAGGTGCTGGCGACCGGCTTTATGCCGAGGGCGAGTGCGACGTCTGCCGCGAAATAGGAAACGGAGGCGATCCTTTTGGGCGGAGCCGGAACCGCGACCGCGACGCCGCGATCGTCGATGACGCTCAACGTCTTGATCTCGTCTGCATGGGCCGAACTTGCCGTAATCGCGAGCGCCGCTATGCCGGCTGCGCAAATGCGCCACGTCCACCGGAGAGAATTTCGGTTATGGCCGGAAAACATGGGAAGCCTCCTGATGGTATCCGTGGATCCTGGCGCGACTGCGCCGACAGCAGATGATGGGCGCGTCGGGACAAAAGTGGCTGCTATGCGTGCTCGGACGCAGGCGCTCTGCGTGAGAAAGCCGCAAGCCACCCTCCTCGCAAAGCGCGTCTTCGCTGCGTCCATCGACTTTCCTTGCCCGCATCCGCCAGTCCCTGCGTCGTTATGTGGATTGAATTGCATACATGATAAATATATTCAAGTTTATTTTTTAGTACACTCAAGAAATTCCGGAGCGCTCCCGAGAATAGTTGGAACCGAAAACAGAAAATCGCTCGAATGGCCAATGACCATCGAGTTCTCGTTCATAAACCGGAGAACGATGTGAGTTATATAGATCCAAAGCTTCGTAATTCTCGAAGCCTCATTTAGAATCATTCGAAACAAGGACTCATGTGGACGCTATATTCCCCGAAATGAATTTGACTTATGAAGTCGATAGACATTTCCATTGCAAGCGAAAGGTTTTCACGCCAGCATGAATAAAACTCAAACCAGGAACATGCGTCTTCCCCCGCTTGGTGCATTGCCGGCTTTCGCCGCTGCTGCGAAGGCTGGAAGTCTGACTTCGGCGGCAGCCGAGATGCATGTGACTCCGGGAGCTGTAAGCCGCCAGGTCAAGTCGCTCGAACATGCGTTGGGCGTGATGCTGTTTCGCCGCCGGCACAATGCTATAGAATTGACTGAGGCCGGGCGTCACTTCCTGGTCCACGTCAACAGTGCTCTTTCAACGCTCGAAACAGGGGCCCGGGCGATATTGCCTGATCGCTCTCGACTGGTGATCCAGGCACCGATTACGCTGGCGCGACGCTGGCTTATTCCGCGTCTGGGTTCCTATCTACAGGAAAATCCGGCCGTCGACATTTCCATTCACTCGCTGGCGCTTGGTTCCGGAGAAACGGCCGATGTGACGGTGACCTATCGGCGTGGTACGCAGATCGAAACATTCGCGCGAGGATCGCTGGTCGACAGGACCATTGCTGTTTCCTCGCCGCAACTGTTCTCCAGCCTCAGCGCAGGTCGCGAGCCGGGGCAGGTTCTTGATCTGCCTCTGCTTCTGGACACGGCAGACGGCTGGTCCTGGCATCGCTGGTGCGAATGCGCCGGCTTTGCATTCGAGCCGCGCGGCGGGACCCTAGTTTTCGATACGGATGAGGCCGCTATCGACGCTTGCATCTCTGGCCTGGGCGTCGGCCAGGCCAATCCCTCATTCGTCGAGCGGGAGCTTCGCAGCGGGCAGCTTCTCGCTCTGTCTCCAACGTTGGCGCCGATCGTCGGCGCTTATGAGATCGCAAAAGCACAGAGCGCTCGCCTGCCGCAAGGCTTTTTCGAATGGTTGTCGCGGTGGGATTTGCCGACACTTGCATGACCGTGATCCGGCGCCCGTACAAAAAAAGGGCGCCCGGATCGATGACTCGGACGCCCTTTTCATTGAGGGAGTTGACGGTTACTGCTGCTTGGCAGCTTTCTGCGCCTCTTCCAGCTTTTTGCGGGCGTCTTCGGCCTTCTTCTGCATCTCTTCCTGCAGCAGGCGCTGGCGCTCTTCGAGCTGGGACTGTTCGATCGGTTCGCCGTCGAAAACGCCAGTGAAGCCTTCGAGCGTCATCTTGATCGGGTTTGGAGCGCGCTGAAAGTTGACGGAGGTGAAGACGACCTCATTGCCCTTCTTCAACTGCGCGATAAGCGCGTCGGAGAGTGGCGCCTCGGCAACGCACTTGTCGGGCATGCAGATCGCGTAGTCGAGCTTGACGCCCTTACCACCGTCGATCTGCAATTGGATGCCTGGCGGAATCATGCGCGCCGACGGCACCGAAACCTGCATGACCTTGCGGTTTACCTTGCCCGAGACGGAAATGAGTCCGACTGCCGTAACAAGCTGTCCGTTATTGGCGGTGAGCAGGTTCTGGACGATGCAGACATCGTTATCTTCCTGCTTGGTGCAGACCTTGAACCAACCCTGCGGCGGCTTGCCTCCCGCCTGCTGCGCGGAAGCGACGCTCGGCGCGCCGGCGGCTGCGAACGAAAGCGCCAGCGCTGCCAATCCCGCGCGTGTGGTGAAGTTCGACTTGAAGATCATTGTGATTCCGTCTCCTGAAATCCGGTCACGGAACTTAAGTTCCGCAGAGTGAGTATCGTCAGCCGCCGTTGTCCTGTTGGCCAAATGAGGCATTTGAATGGCCCCGATTCCGGAAACATCTGTTACATTGGCTTGGCCGGTTTATCCAGTGTTTGTTGCAACTTTTTGCAACCATTTGCTTTGAACGGCCCTTTCGTATCGTTGCGCGATGTGGCAGGAGCCTGCTTTGTTCTTTTCCCGGCCCGCCGCGGTTGGAAATGCGCGCCCGCATTGATAACTTGCCCGGAATCGGCCTGCAGAATCCTACGGGAGGTGAAGTTGCGCGCAGTTCTTTCCGGCCTGGTGATGCTCGTGGCAGCCAGCATATTTGCCAACGGTGCTTTGGCCGCGCCCGTGCATGCGATCGCCATGTATGGCGAACCAGCCTTGCCAGCCGACTTCAAGCACTTCCCTTACGTCAACCCGGAGGTGAAGAAAGGCGGGAGGATTGCCTATGGCGTCGTCGGCACGTTCGACAACCTCAACCCCTTCATCCTGAAGAGCATGCGCACGACTGCGCGCGGCATGTGGGATCCCGGTTTCGGCAATCTGGTCCACGAGTCCCTGATGCAGCGCTCGCAGGACGAGCCCTTCACCATGTATGGCCTGCTCGCCGAGACCGTCGAATGGGACGATGACCGTACTTTCATCCAGTTCAACCTCAATCCCAAGGCGCGCTGGGCCGACGGTCAGCCGGTAACCGCAGAAGACGTGATCTTCACCTTCGAATTGATGCGCGACAAAGGTCGCGCACCCTTCAGCAACCGCCTCTCCAAGGTGGCGAAGATGGAAAAGGTCGGGGAGCGAAGCGTGCGCTTCACTTTCACCGAGGATGCCGACCGAGAGGTTCCGCTTTTGCTTGGGCTTTCACCCGTGCTGCCGAAACATGCGGTCGACGTCGAGGCGTTCGATCGAACGAGCCTCAAACCGCCGCTCGGCTCCGGCCCTTACCGCGTCGCGGAAGTCAGGCCCGGAGAACGAATCGTCTATCGCCGCAATCCCGATTATTGGGCCAAGGATCTGCCGTCCAAGGTCGGTCTCGACAATTTCGACGAGATCTCGGTTGAGTACTTTCTTCAGGAGAACACGCTTTTCGAAGCCTTCAAGAAGGGCGTCGTAGACATCTATCCGGAAGGAAGCGCCACCAAATGGGCTCGCGCCTATGATTTCCCCGCGGTCCGCAGCGGCGACGTGATCAAGGAAACATTCAAGCCGAAGACGCCCTCCGGAATGCTCGGCTTTGTCTTCAACACGCGCAGGCCTGTATTCGACAACATCAAGCTCAGACAGGGCCTGGCTCTCGTCTTCGACTTCGAGTGGGTCAACAAGAACCTCTTCGACGGTGCCTATACCCGCACGCAAAGCTACTGGCAGAATTCGTCGCTTTCCTTCCTGGGCGTAGCAGCCGACAATCGTGAACTTGACCTCATGGGAGATGTCAGGGAGCGCATCAATCCGGCGATCCTCGACGGCAGCTATAGGCTCCCCGTTACGGACGGCTCGGGTCGCGATCGCAACGTGCTTCGGGAGGCAGTGACGCTGCTGCGTGAAGCGGGCTACTCGATCAAGGACGGCAAGATGGTCGATGGCAACGGCACGCCGCTTGCTTTCGAGATCATGAGCCAGAATGCCGGACAGGAGAAGATCGCCCTCGCCTACCAGCGCTTTCTGGCCCCGCTCGGCATTGTTGCAAGGGTTCGGACGGTCGATGATTCGCAATATCAGTTGCGCAGCCAGTCCTTCGATTACGACGTCATCATAAAGTCGTTTCCGTCGTCGCTCTCCCCGGGTCTCGAACAGATCAACCGCTGGAGCTCGCGAACACGGGACAGGCAAGGTAGCGACAATTTCGCCGGGGTCGCCGACAAGGACGTCGACAAACTGATCAACAACATACTCCAGGCACGAAACCCCGATGATTTCACCGCCGCCGTTCGCGCGCACGACCGGCTGCTGGTCAACAATTCCTATGTGGTTCCGCTTTACCACCTCGATGCGCAATGGATCGCCCGGTGGAAGCGTATCGGCCGGCCAACGGCTGAGCCGCTCTATGGCTATCAGTTGCCGAGCTGGTGGGACGAGCGGGTCCAGTAAGCCGGCGCCCTTTTGTTAACGCGTTGAAAGACGCGCCTGCGCGGCTTATCTGGCAGTTTTGGCAATATGAAAGGCCGCCACCATGGAAACCGTCAATATCGATATCGTCTCGGACGTCGTCTGCCCGTGGTGCTATCTCGGCAAGAATCGCCTGGCACAGGCGATCGCCAATGTCTCCGGCGAGATCAACGTTGCAGTCCAGTGGCGTCCTTACCAGCTCAATCCCGACCTGCCGCCGGAGGGCGTCGACCATAAACAGCACCTGGCGGCAAAGCTCGGCGGTCAGGCCGCCGTCGACGACGCGCACCGGATGCTCGAAAATCTCGGCATGGAAGACGGCGTCGCGTTCAATTTCGATGCGGTCAAAGTCAGCCCGAATACGCTCGATGCACATCGGCTGATCCGTTGGGCAGCGACCAGCGGCGAAGCGGCGCAGGCTGAGCTGGTAAACCTGCTTTTCAAGGCATATTTCGAAGAAGGCCGCAATGTCGGCGAGCACACCGTCCTTCTCGACATTGCCGAGCAGGGTGGCCTCGAAAGGCCGGTGATCGCCGCTCTCCTTGCTTCAGACGCGGATAAGCAAGCGGTGAAGCAGGAAATCGATATGGCGCGGGAAATCGGCGTAACCGGCGTCCCCTGCTTCATCATCGAGCAGCAATACGCGGTCATGGGTGCGCAGTCGGTCGAGGTGCTGTCCAGCGCTTTGCGCGAGATCGCACAGATGAAAGCCGAGCACCCCGCGCACTGAAGCCCGCATAGCGGCGTACCGCCGCGTTCGGCTGCACTCCGCTATGCGGCTTTTGCGAGCGCTGCGAGCTGCGTCATGACCATTGCGGCACCGGAGAGCCGTTTTTCCGGTGTGGCAAGATCGCGCTGGAAGAAGATGCTCTGGTCCGGGCGGATTTTGGCGATCGTCCCCTGCTTGGCGATGTAACCGACGAGAGCGGCCGCGTTGGGGAACTCCTTGTTGCGGAACTGCACCACGACGCCCTTAGGCCCGGCATCGAGTTTTTCGACATTCGCGGTGCGGCAGAGCGACTTGACGTAGACGATCTTGAGGAGGTGCTGCACCTCCGTTGGAAGCGGCCCGAAACGGTCGATCAGTTCCGCACCGAAGCCGTCGATCTCCTTGAGATCCGTCAGCTCGCCCAGACGCCGATAGAGCGCGAGCCGCAGGTTGAGGTCGGGCACATAGTCTTCGGGGATCATCACCGGTGTGCCGACCGATATCTGCGGCGACCAGCCGGTATCGCGGATCTCCTCCTCGCCCTTGAGTTCGGCCACCGCTTCCTCCAGCATCTGCTGGTAGAGCTCAAAACCGACCTCCTTGATATGACCCGACTGTTCCTCGCCCAGCAGGTTGCCGGCGCCGCGGATATCGAGATCGTGGCTGGCGAGCTGGAACCCGGCTCCGAGCGTATCAAGCGACTGCAGGACCTTGAGGCGCCGCTCCGCAGGTCCGGTCAGGGTCTTGTTTACCGGAAGCGTAAAGAGCGAGAAGGCGCGGACCTTGGAGCGCCCTACGCGGCCGCGCAGCTGATAGAGCTGGGCCAGACCGAACATGTCCGCACGATGCACGATCAGGGTATTGGCGGTCGGTACGTCGAGACCGGACTCGACGATCGTGGTCGAGAGCAGGACATCGTAGCGACCTTCGTAGAAGGCGTTCATGATGTCTTCGAGTTCGGTTGCTGGCATTTGCCCATGCGCCACGGCCACCTTCAGTTCCGGCACGTCGGACTTCAGGAAATCGTGAATCTCCGGAAGATCGCTTACACGTGGACAGACATAGAAGCTCTGGCCCCCGCGATAGTGCTCACGCATCAGCGTCTCTCGGATCACCAGCGCGTCGAAGGGCGAAATGAAGGTCCGCACCGCCATGCGATCGACGGGCGGCGTGGTGATCAGCGACAATTCACGCACGCCGGTAAGGGCAAGCTGCAGTGTCCGCGGAATGGGCGTCGCCGAGAGCGTGAGAACATGCACATCGGTCTTCAGCTCTTTCAGGCGTTCCTTGTGCTTCACGCCGAAGTGCTGCTCCTCGTCGATGATCAGCAGGCCGAGATTGGCGAATTTGATCGACGAGCCGAGCAATGCATGCGTGCCGACCACGATGTCCGTCTTGCCTTCCGCAACTTCCTTCTTGGTGAGCGCCAGCTCCTTCGAGCCGACGAGCCGGGAGGCTTGCTGAATCCGTATCGGCAGACCGCGGAAACGTTCGGAGAAGGTCCTGAAGTGCTGCCGCGCAAGCAGTGTCGTGGGTACGACCACAGCCACCTGCACGCCGTTCATCGCCGCGATGAAAGCGGCACGCAGCGCCACCTCCGTCTTCCCGAAGCCGACATCTCCGCATACGAGGCGATCCATCGGCCTGCCGCTGCCGAGATCGTCGCGAACGGCATCGATCGAGTTCAGCTGGTCCTCGGTCTCGTCATAGGGGAAGCGTGCTGCGAATTCGTCGTAGACGCCATCCTGCGCCGCCAGGACCGGCGCATGGCGCGTGTGTCTTTCGGCCGCAATGCGAATGAGCCCCCCGGCCATGTCCAGCAGGCGCTTCTTGAGCTTGGCCTTGCGCGCCTGCCAGGCGACCCCGCCAAGCTTGTCCAGAACCGCGTCGGTTCCTTCCGAACCGTAGCGGGACAGAAGCTCGATGTTTTCCACCGGCAAAAAGAGCTTGGCGTCGTCCGCATAGACGAGTTCGAGGCAGTCATGCGGCGCACCGGCGGCTTCGATTGTCTGCAGGCCGACAAAGCGCCCGATCCCGTGCTCGGCGTGAACGACGTAGCTGCCCTCATCCAGGCCGGTCACTTCGGCAATGAAATCAGAGCCCCGCTTGCGGCGCTTGGAGCGGCGAACCAGACGGTCTCCGAGAATGTCCTGCTCGCCTATGACGACAAGGTCGCCGCTTTCAAAACCCGCTTCGAGGCTAAGAACGGTGGATGCCGCTTCACCCGGCCTCAGCGAATTGAGGTCCGAAAGCGCCTGGACCGGGCGGATATTGGCCAGGCCATGCTCGCCTAGAACCTGAAGCAGCCGGTCGAGCGAACCTTCCGTCCAACCGGATACGAGGACCCTGGCGCCTTTGGCGCGCTTTTCGGCGATATGCTTCACTGCCTGATCGAAGACGTTGGTGCGCGTGCCGTCACTTTCGGCCTCGCTCGCGGACTTGGCCCAACGCACACCCTGGCGCGCTTCGATATGCACAACGTGTCGGGCTTCGCCCTCGTGTTCGGAGAAAGGTGACAGGCGGACGGCATTGCGCTCCGTCAGCGCATCCCCGAACGCTTTCGCGGCGAGATAGAGCATGTCCGGCGGCACTGGCTTGTAAGGCGTGCCCTGCGTGGCCTGGGACTTGCCCGGTGAAGCGGAGGCAAGACGCGCGTCGTAATAGTCGAGAATGAGCTTCGAGCGCTCCGCGGCGGCCTCTCGCGCCAGATGATCGGTGACGATGCGAAAACCGTTCAGATAGTCGAAGACGGTTTCGAGCCGATCATAAAAGAGGGGCAGCCAATGCTCCATGCCCGCATAACGCCGGCCCTCCGACACCGCCTGATAGAGCGCATCATCGCGCGTCGCCGCTCCGAAGAGCGAAAGATACTGCTTTCGGAAGTGGCTTATCGTTTCCGGCGTCAGCGACACCTCGCTCATCGGATTGAGGTCCAGGGATCGAACCTGCCCGATCGTGCGCTGGCTTGCCGGGTCGAATGCGCGGATCGCCTCGAGCGTGTCGCCGAAGAAGTCAAGGCGCAGAGGCTCGCCGCTGCCGGGTACATAGACGTCGAGGATGCCTCCTCGCACGGCAAATTCGCCCATCTCGCGCACCGTCGGCACCCGCTCGAAACCGTTTCGCTCGAGCCGGGCCGCAAGGTCGTCCATGCGGATCTGATTGCCGGGACGAGCAGTGAAGGCGAGGCTTTCGATCACATCCTGCGGCGAGATCCTTTGCAAGACCGCATTGACGGTGACGAGCACGATCGCCGGATGCGGTTTCCGTCGATGGGCAATCAGCGCGCTCAGGGCCGCCAGGCGCCGGGCCGACGTATCGGCGCTCGGGGAGACGCGGTCGTAGGGAAGACAGTCCCAACCGGGCAGCGTCAGAACCGGGATGTCGGGAGCGACGAAGCCGAGCACCTGTTCGAGGTCTGAGACCTTCTGTCCGTCAGACAGAATATAGGCGACGGGTGCGCCGCCACGCGCCAGCTCCGCAAGTACGAGCGCCTCGGCACCCGTTGGCACCGGGCCGATTGTCATTTCCCGCGTCGCCGCAAGAACCTTCCTAGGGTCGAGGCCAGGTATCATCGTCATGTCTGCTTCGTGTCTTGGCGAACCGGGTCGAAATCAGGGCGATAGGCAGCAATCCGGAGAAAAAGCTCGGTCGCATAACGCTCGGGCAGCGGTTTTTCTCCAGTGATCCAGCGGACGAGGTCGTTGTCCTCCTCGCCCATGATCGCTTCGAGCTCGTCGAGCTCCGCTTCGGACAAGGTCGCGAGCTCCGCCTCCGCGAACTGGCCGAGGATCAGGTCCATTTCCCTGATGCCACGGTGCCATGCGCGGAAAAGAATCCTGCGCCGACGCGGGTCGAGATCGGCGCTCGTGCGCGAAATGCCGGTCATGGGATGTCCTTCTGCCGTCCGCCGCCTCGGCGATCGAGATCATTGGGCTCTATAAACGCTGGAAAGCCGGTTGTCAGCCTTGCCAAAGGCGGAATTATCGTCGCAATTTCATTGCCATGCGCCCTGCCCTGCTCGACCCGCTGTTTTCGCCTCTCGATACTTTGCCCGGCATCGGACCAAAGACCGGCGAGCTTTACGCCCGTCTGCTCGGGCGCGAGACGATCGAAGACTGCCGCGTAGTGGATCTTCTGTTCCATGCGCCCCATTCACTGATCGACCGCCGCCGCCAGCCCGGCATCGCCTATGCTCCAGCCGGTTCGATCGTCACCATTACCGGGCGCGTCGACCGGCACCAGCCCGCCCCCAGCGGCAGGTCGAACGTGCCATATCGCGTCTTTCTTCACGACGATACCGGCGAACTCGCGCTGACCTTCTTCCGCGTGAAGGGCAACTGGCTCGAAAAGGCCCTGCCGGTCGACGAGACGGTCATCGTCAGCGGCAAGGTCGACTGGTTCAACGGGCGGGCCTCCATGGTACACCCGGATTACATGGTCCGCGCGGCCGAATCGCAGAATATGACGCTCGTCGAACCGGTTTACGGGCTGACGGCGGGCCTGACTTCCAGGCCGCTTCGCAAGTCCATCGAGGCGGCGGTGGCGCGCGTCCCGGACCTGCCGGAGTGGCTGGACGGGGCCCTACTTCGCCAGCAGGGTTTCCAAAGCGTCAAGGAAAGTCTTCAGCGCCTGCACGAACCACGGGATGACGCAGACATCGACGCGCAGGCTCCCGCGCGCCGCAGGCTAGCCTACGACGAATTCCTGGCGGGGCAGCTTTCGCTCTCGCTCGTTCGCCAGCGACTGCGCAAAGTGTCCGGCACGCCTGTTCATCCAACGGGCCGATTGAGCGGTCCAGTCATCGCCGCCCTGCCCTTTTCGCTGACGAGCAGCCAGTCGACCGCCGTCGACGAGATCCTTCAAGACATGTCCGGAACAGACCGCATGCTGCGATTGCTGCAGGGTGATGTAGGTTCGGGCAAGACGGCCGTCGCCTTGATGGCGATTCTGGCGGCTCTGGAGGCCGGCGGCCAGGCGGTGCTGATGGCGCCGACGGAAATTCTCGCGCGCCAGCACCACGCCACCCTTTCGAAGTTGGCGGCACCGGCGGGTATCACCATCGACGTCCTGACCGGCAGGACGAAGGGCAAGGAGCGTGACGCGGTACTGGAGCGCATCGCTTCCGGCGAAACGCAGTTGGTGATCGGCACGCACGCACTTTTTCAGGATGCAGTGAGCTATCGCCACCTCGTCCTCGCCGTGGTCGATGAGCAGCATCGTTTTGGCGTGCACCAGAGATTGCGTCTGACGGCCAAGGGTGTCTCGCCGCACATGCTCGTCATGACCGCGACACCTATTCCGAGAACACTTGTGCTTGCGGCCTTCGGCGACATGGACGTTTCGAAGCTGACGGAGAAGCCGGCCGGGCGCAAGCCGATCCAGACCGTCACGATACCGAACGAACGGACCGACGAGATCGTGGAGAGGCTCGATGCGGCGCTGAGCCAAGGCAAGAAGGCCTATTGGATCTGCCCTCTCGTCGAGGAGTCCGAGGAAACCGACGCAATGTCTGCCGATGAGCGCTACCAGAGCCTTGCTCGACGGTTCGGCAAGGATGTCGGCCTGGTGCACGGGCGCATGACGGGGCCTGAAAAGGATGCCGTCATGCTCGCCTTCAAGACCGGCGACATCCGGTTGCTCGTGGCAACGACCGTCGTCGAGGTCGGGGTCGACGTGCCGGACGCCACGATCATGGTGATCGAACACGCCGAACGCTTCGGCCTTGCGCAACTGCATCAGCTTCGGGGGCGCGTTGGTCGCGGCGACGAAGCCTCGACCTGCATCCTGCTTTACAAAAGCCCGCTCAGCGAAGCCGGGCGGGCTCGGCTCTCGGTCCTGCGCGAGACGGAAGACGGCTTTCTGATCGCCGAGGAAGATCTCAGGCTGCGTGGCGAAGGCGAGCTCCTCGGAACGCGCCAATCCGGCACCCCCGGCTTCCTGATCGCCAGTCTCGAGGCGCATGGCGACCTCCTGGAGATGGCGCGAAAGGATGCCGCCTATGTGATCGATCGGGATCCGGAACTGACATCGGAACGCGGTGCGGCGCTCAGGATGCTTCTGTATCTCTTCCGTCGCGACGAGGCGATCCGGTTCCTCCGCGCCGGCTGATCATCCGGCGCGCCCCTCAAACGCTCTCCTGTTGTTTGATCGCAAGCTGCGGCGCGTTGGCCAGAGGGCTGTAATCGGGGGCGACGAGGCCTCCGGAAATCAGCAGCTTTGCTGCATCTTCTGCGCTCATCTGCAAGGGAATGATCTTGTCGCGCGGCACGAAGAGCAGGAAGCCGGCAGTGGGGATCGGTGTCGGAGGCAGGAAGACCGTCACCATGTCCATGCCGCGCTCGTCGAATCTTGCTGCGATCTCGCCCTTGACGTCCGTGGCGATGAAAACGAGCGACCAGAGTCCGGGGCTGGGATATTCTATCAACCCTGCCTTCTTGAAGGACGACGATTGGTCCTGCAGCACGGTCTGGAAGATCTGCTTCAGCGACTTGTAGATGGAGCGGACGAGCGGCGTTCTATTAAGAAGCGACTCGCCGAAATTGATGATCGAACGGCCCACAAGGTTGGCGGTCAGAAAGCCGACCAGAGTGATGACGATCACCGCAACGAGCAGCCCGAATCCAGGGATCGCGATCGGCAGATAGTTGTCCGGGTTATAAAACTTCGGCAAATACGGCTTCACCCAGCCGTCGGCCCACTCGATGAACGATCGGACGAGCCATACCGTGATCGCCAGAGGCGCGCAGATTATGAGGCCCGTGAAGAAGTAATTGCGCAGTCGTGCCGCGATGATGCCGCTTTTGGAACTGTCCGTCATGCCGTTGCCATCGATCCGTCATTCCGCTCCAAAGGCGGGATGATATGTGACGGTGCCGGAAACCAATGCTCCCGACAAGGGTAGAGCCATGAAATATTGCGGCGCACAACCCTCATACACCAGCGCAGGTTCATTTCGGAACCCGAATCTCCCATAGAAAGCCGGATCCCCCGCAAGCACGCAGCCTGAGGCTCCCGCCTTGCGAAGCATATCGAGCCCGCGGCGCACAAGTGCACTGCCTGTGCCGTGTCCTTGCCGGTCCGGCCGCACCGCTACCGGACCAAGCCCATACCAGCCGACCGCAAAGGGGGCGATCGTCACCGGCGAGAAAGCGATGTGGCCGATTATCTCGCCCTCTTCCTCGGCGACGAGGGACAGAGTCAGCGCGTCCTCGGAGCGCAACCGATCGATGATCCGAGCCTCCGTCTGGCTGCTATAGGGCTGACCGGCGAAAGCCGCCTCGGTAATCTGCCGGATCGCCTCGTCGTCGCCTTCGGTGTCCGGACGAATGATCATTCGACCGTCACCGATTTGGCGAGGTTGCGCGGCTGGTCGACGTCGGTCCCCATGATGACGGCGGTGTGGTAGGCGAGAAGCTGGACCGGCAGCGAGAAGATCATCGGTGCGATGATCTCGTCGACGAACGGCAGCACGATCGTGTGCATCGTGTCGAGTTTCGAGGCGGCTGCTCCTCTCTCGTCGGTTATGAGGATGATCCGGCCGCCACGTGCTGCCA
>Ga0228711_1000263_pt1 | contig 56743 bp, 32 predicted proteins | sample MedpolnodulmetaG_2_FD_177996 | JGI IMG/M metagenome (GOLD analysis project Ga0228711, IMG submission 177996) | Root nodule microbial communities from Medicago polymorpha collected in Santa Monica, California, United States - brown nodules | ecosystem: Host-associated > Plants > Roots > Nodule... | reverse complement strand
CCTAAAATTTCCTAAAAAAAAAAAAAAAAATCTACCTAAAATAATAAACTTAATTAAGCTATATTTGATAAGTGATAATTTTGAGCTTATAACTTAGAGTTTATATCTTGTAAATTTACTTGATTAAAAAGATATGTTTGGTAATCGTCATTTTGTGATGAGTTTATAGGGTTTTTTTATAAGTTAATCCAAATAACTTATAGCTTAAAACTTATAGTTAATTTAAGTAGTTTATCGTTTAAAGTTTATAATTTATCATCATTTATCTCAATTTTATCCTTGAAATGTTAATTGTAAAAAATTAAAAATTCGTTAAATATATCACTTTTACGTCCTTTCTTTTTTATAACATAATTTAACTAATAATTTGATCAAGGGTCATGTTAACTAGTGTCCCGGAGCACTAGTTAAGAAAGTAAAAAATAGGAAAATTTTACTTGAAAACAACAAAGTTTTGACTTTTGAAAAGTTGAACTTACAACTTCTTTACAATTTCCAATGCAAAATTTCTTTATTAGTCTTGTTAACTAGTGCTTTGGGGACATTAGTTAACATTACCCTTTTATCAAACACTACAAATTTAATCTGTAGTTTATTCGCTATCAGCTAGGTTATCAGTTATTCACTGGTTTTAACCAAAAAGAGCCTAAAAAAATTATGTAACTAAAAGAGAGTCTAAATTTCATGTCTTTTGCAAATTTCAAGATTTTATGCATAAATAAGCCTTTCGTTACCTCCGAATCTCGTAATGAAAAGAAGTGATATAACAACTACCATCAAACACAACATCTTTGGTATCTCTCACACAACACTAATACTACACTTGCTCCCTCTATCGAAATTGTTGCATCAAGATTTAAGCTTATAACAACCACTAAAAAGGGGTGTTTAGTGAACATTAGATATGGGCGAATTTAGACCTCAACTTTGCGTCTCCAACAACAATGCGCTAGTTAAAAAATTTGTCTTTTGAATAATGGCATTAGGAGTCACATCAACATCAATCCTCTCAAAAAGAAAATTATTTCCAATACATACCTCAGATCATGGGAATTAAATATCACATATAAAGATGAAGCAAATCATATCTTCTTTGATCAATGATACTCGATAAAAAAAATATATAAAATTGTCTTATTATATTGTTCACAAAAAATATACAATAGTTTACAACTACTTCATTTTTTTTTTAAGAAGTCATTTTTAAACTTATACAAAATCGAACTCACTATTTTCAATACAATATTTCTAAATTTATTTCCTTAATCAAAATTTTAAAGGCACTTCTAGCATTTTATTTTTTAAAAGGTTAAGATAAGTGGTATAGTCTACAAAAAGAAAGTTAAACCTATGTAATGCTTCATAGTAGTATGTAAGGATTTCTTCGTGAGAAAATGCTAACAAATATTATTGAGGCGCTTGCTAAAAGATAAAAGAAAAAAAATTCTTTAAAATCGTGAACTCAACACACTAAAATTTAAAAAATAATTTTTTTATATAAAATTTATAATTGATTTTCTCTTCCAAAATCTTAACAAATACCCTAACAACACTTGTTCACATAATATTTTTTCCTATCCGCGGACACATGCAATATGCTTATGAGAAAATACTAGTTAATCATCATGAATGACAGTGAAGCATGCAGAAAAAATCTTATCCATGATCATGCTGAGTCATTTTAAAGTAATCCAATGTTCGTTTACTTGTCCTATACGCATTTAATAGTCGTATGTTGGGAACCCAATCTATGTGGCATCCATTCATCACATCGAACTCGCCTCTTATTTTTGATTTTGTTGGAAGCTTTGCCACGAAAGGACGAACTTTCTTATAAGAGGTGGGGTGACTCATACAAAAATGGTCCAAACTTGGACAATTTTTTAAATTATTTTTTACTACAAGATTAAACTTTCACACCAAATTCTTCTATGATCCATCCACACCACACCAAATTCAGCCCAACAACTTTCTCTCTCTTATTGCAACTTTCTCTCTGTCTTCCATCTTTGTTTCACCAACCTATATTGCCAACAATAAAGGTCGGAATAATTTTTGACTTGGGACTGATTCTAAGCTTGTTCTTCTAGCTATTTTTCAATCCTTTTATTGTTGCCTCTTAGAATTTGATAGATGGATTGTCTGGCTGTTACTAGGATCATGAAATTTTTTGGTTTCCCATATTTATAGAGGGAGACTCTTGTGCAGATAATTTAACCAAAATAGGTCTCTTTTTTAGACAACACTATAATATGGCGGAATGACCTTCCTAATCCATCTAAACTTGAATACATTAAAAACAGCCAGAGTTTACCTAGTTACAGGTTTTTTAATTTTTGAAAAGGTTCTGGTGATGTATACCTATTATGTACTCTTTTTCTTTTTCTTTTTCTGAATTCAAACGATGCTTAAGAACAACATATACTGTCACAAAATTCATACTCCACGTATAAACACATGTCCCTATTATGTAGGCTTGTGAGGTGATTATTGTCCCTACATATAAATGACGGGTGGCTGGTAGCTGACACCGATAACAGGTGGTTCGATAGATCTTGGAGAGACTTTGGTACAATTTTAGAAATCGTAGTTGGACCTAACACACCCTTACAAAACTTGCTTGAAAGGTGATGATTGATCCTAATTATAAACACATGTTCAAGCCATCTTTTGTCCGATGTATGACTCTTTAACATGACATTGTTTTAGAAACTCATAATAAGAAAACTTATCTCAAAAATATAAGTTAAACAATTGCAAAAGTGACAATCATGGCAGATTTACCACTCAGCTAGCCTAGGCACACACAAAGGCTCAACCCTTACTTTTTTTATATCGCTACAAGAAATTTGACTTATAGTGACAATCGAAATCCGTCACTATAGAACAAATTTCTGTAGCTAAATCTCTCTGTCGTTGTCATTGCATGTTTTCCACCTTTACCTACGGGTAAAATGTAGGTAATTCTAAAGAGAGACCATTTTAAAAACATTATGGACTTCTACTTACGGTTGCGGCTGTCACTAAAATTTATCATTGTTTTATTTTATTTTATTTTCTATTCTATTATAAATTCTAAAAATGAATATTTCATAAAATTACCACTAAAATTAGTTTAATCAATATAATAAAATATATAATCAATAACATAGGAATTTGAAATTGATTACAGTAATCAATTTTTAGAATAAATTCATGAAGTGACTTAACTAGAATAATTTTTCCTAACTATGAACTATTATACCATTTACCCAAACCAATGCTCAATACCCAGAAAAATACTCGATACTCATAAAAATCAAAATCTATATATACTCCATTGCTCATTTAATTTATGGTAACAAAATTTGAATCACTGTTCATAATAGCTTATTAGACAAAATGACATGTATCTGTTTGGTTCAGCTTCTGCAACCTTTAAAAGCAATTTTGGTAGCTTTAAAAGTGAAAACCAGTAATTCCAACATGTTTGGTTCAACTTCTCAAAATCAATTCTCATCTCCAAAAGCAATTCTGGTTGAAGCTACAATTCCTAACTTTTGAGTTAATTAGAATAAATTGTCCAATAAAATTTATATTTTGATTATTACAATATATTATATTCCTTTATTGCTCTTTATCAATTCTCCTTCTTTTTGCTTTGTAATTAATTCAATGAACAAAATTTAACCAGAAAACTTATCGAACCAAATTAGTCCCCATAAAATATTTATGGTCACGAGTCCTAGTGTTTCCGTTCAGATTTACTGTATTTTTTCTTTAATTTTATATTTCTATTACGCTATATTTTATCATTTTTGGCAACTAACTCGGGTATTATTTTTCCTAAAAAAAAAAACTCTTGTATTATTTAACTTAAATATATTATATCAAAAAATATAAAATATATGAACAAATATTTGTAAAAAAAAATGTTTTAATGATTGCATTTATTATTTTTTAAAATAATATATATAAAATTTATTTATTTAAATTAAATAATATATCTACATTTAGTATTGATCTATATATACATTCAACTATGTTCTTTTATTTGTATTTAGCTATGTCTATTTTAGTAATTATACATTCAAAAGCAATTTTGATCAAAACTATCCAAACAACATTCAGTTTGTTTAATCAATTATGCATTATTGTATCCAAACATAAATCAATTCTATCAAAATCAATTATGTCTGGATCAATTCTGTCAGAAATGATTTTATCCAAAGCTGAACCAAGCACACACATAATATCAAGTTACAACTTACACTCATTTCATACCTAAAAAAACTTACAATCACTTCTACAAGAGGACATAATAAATCAAACTTTAACTTCTAATTTGTGGATCTTTAACAATAGCGGGTGCACCCAAGCTATTACCAACATCAACAAAAGTTAGAAGTTTACCAGTTATCAAGCTTTGTCAATAAGCTGGTAAAATAATCTTATAAGTCCATGAGAAATAATTGTTACCACTAAGATCATTGATGTGTGGTTCAATGACTTGATGATATGTTACACCGAGCGAGAGATATTCAAGTCACTTGATGATGTTGATATTATTCGAACATTCACCGCAAAGAGGTTTCGGAAAAGGCCTTTACCTCCTAATTTTATTTAGGCTTAATTGCATAAATGGTACCCTAAATAATTTGCAGTTTACATTTTGGTCCATAAATCGTAAAACTCACATTTTGGTCCTTTTGATTTTGCTCCGTCAGTCAAAAAAGTCCTGACCGTTAACTTTAAACCCCAAATGTCTATGGTGGACCAACTTTAAAAGTGGTCCACCAAAGATCTCATTAGTTTTTTTATTAACCGTTCAATTTTTTTGTTTTAAAATACAACCGTTAAATCATGTATGTCTATTATTTCTAATAGTGCACCACCTACACCTTATCTTTTTAACCTTTCTTCATCTTCTTCCCTTCTCCCCCTCTTCATCTTTATCATATTCATCAAAATAAACACAAAAAAACCCAAGAAAAATAAACTGAAAATCATCATGTTCATCATCATCTTTCCATTCCCAATTCAAAATCATCAATTTAAAACTTAGAAAACCAAAATAAACAAAATACAACCCCATCATCATGCTTCCCAGCAACATAAATCTTGAAAACTCAAAACCAAATTGTGAGAATCAACAAACAATTTTACCATAACCCAAAATTTTGAATCTCAATCTCTCTCGCGAAATGTTCTCAATCACCCCCATCCCCTTTGAATCTCAAAATCAGACAAACCCAATCAATTCTGGATTTCGAAATCTGCAATTTTATTGAACCCAAAAAAATGTTGGATCTGAAGGATGTGAAGGTTTTTGGGGGCAAGGCTGGTTCGGCTGTGTCTGCTAGCAGCTGCTGCGGCTTGTTGTGTGCAGTTGTTTGTGAACAGCTGCTGGAGTGTTTTTTGTGGAGATGTATTGTTCTTTCTGTGTTTATTTTCCTGCTGAATTGTTGTTTTGCTCTCTTGCCCTTTAAAAAAAAACGTTGCTGGATTTGGAGAAAGAAATTTGAAGGTTGTTGTTGTTTAGTCCATTGTGTTATAGTTGGGTGTCTCATGTTGGATCTGAAGAATGGAACAAGGTTGTTGTGTTCTCACTGGTTGTTGATAGTTCAATGTCTCACTTGTGTTTATTGTTGAGTGTAAACGTTTTTGGAAGAATTTTTTTTTTTGGAAAAGGATGATGAAGTTTTGAGGAGGAAGAAGAAGATAGAAGATGAAAATGGAAAAAAAAATTAGGTGTTGACAGTCCAATGTTAAATACAGTGGACATGTAATCAAATCGTTAAAATCATATCAAAAAATTTAAACATTAAAAAACTAATAGAGTGGATCAATTTGACTGACGGAGTAAAACCAAGGGGACCAAACTGTTGGTTTTAGGATTTATGGGACCAAAATGTAAACTTGAAATTAATTAGGGGACCATTTATGCAATTAAACCTTTTATTTAGCACACTATTGACAGGTTATGTGTCATCTCTCTTGTTTTAAATTGTACTTTTATTGACAAAATAACGAGTCTCTTTTATTTCGATTTATGACTATTTATATATTATGTCACATGTGTATCTGCGTCAAAATTTTGCCCAGGCTCAAAATTCCCGGCTCCGTCATTGGTGACAATCATACATTTTTTTATGAAAAACTTATCTCATTTGATTGCTCAAACAATATTTATTGACATTTATTAGTATTTTATTAACAAAATTCATCGATACAAATTCAACATCTTGAAGCCATACCACCATTTGATTTATTTGTCTTTTTTTAGTCGTATAAATTTATTTTGTGTAGGTGTCTGAATTTATACACATGTTGATTTCATGATTGAGTTTGAACATTGAAAATGTACATAGTCAACCTAAATCACTTGTATCCTATGAAGCTCCGATACTTTAAAATGGATGACGTATCGTATCCCATGCGTATCATGCACTGATACCTGTCTGATACTTTCCGATACGTATTAGGAGAGTATCTGAAAATTTTATTTTATTTTTTTAAAAAATAATTATCCGATACTTTCAGATATGTATCAAGAGAGTATCCGATAATTATCCTGCACTAATACATGCCTAGATATTTTCCCATATATTTCCCAATTAATGTTAACTAAAATAACTTAACTCTTGAGTACTGATGTGCTCTTTTTTGGATCGATATAGTATAACACTAACAGTGTTCTTTTTGGATATAGTATAACATTGATGGTGTTCTTTTTGGGTCATATTGTGTATGTAATTGATTAATTATCACTCTGTTAATTGTTAATATTATTTATATCTATGTTGATGTGATACGAGCTTATGACTTTCACAATTTCTTTTATTTGTTAATATATTTTGCATATTAAAAAAAAATAGTTATAATTATATTGTACATTTAATTATATAATTTTTTTATTAACTTATCACAACCGTATCGTATCTTGATTTTTGAAATTTTTTCTTATAGGCGTATCAGTGCAGTATCATATCCGTATCGTCTCTCGTATCGGGCTTCACAACTTGTATCAGAACTTGTCCCTAAAAACATAACGCTCAAATGCCCAAACGCAAAACCTAAACCTCACCGGAAAACACCGCCGGAGTTTCCCACCGGCCACCACAAACATCTCCAAATCCCGTCCACGTTCTCCTCTTTCATCTTCCATTTCCACAATGCCTTCCTCCGACGAAGAACCCACCACAAACCCTAAACCAAAACATCCCCCACGTTCATCATCAACCACCACAAAATTCTTCGAAGAAGTACTCAACGGACCAAACCAACGTTGTTTAGAAAATTTCCGAATGGACAAAGTCGTATTCTATAAACTATGTGATATTCTAGAAACCAAGGGTTTATTACGTGACACGAATAGGATTAAAATTGAAGAACAATTAGCTATTTTTTTGTTTATTATTGGTCATAATTTGAGGATTAGAGGTGTTCAAGAGTTGTTTCATTATTCCGGTGAGACGATTAGTCGGCATTTTAATAATGTTTTGAATGCCGTTATGTCGATTTCTAAAGAGTATTTTCAGCCTCCGGGGGAGGATGTTGCTTCGCTCATTGCGGAAGATGATAGGTTTTTCCCGTATTTTAAGGTAGGGTTTTGATATGCTTGTTGTTTTGGTTTGATTGTTAAATGGTGGTTAGTGTAGTGGAATTTGAACAAATCGCGATTGTTCTGCGATATGTTGTCAATTGTGGATCACGAGAAATAGCTGTTTATTGTTACGCTAGAGTGTTATAGAGCTGATATAGCCGCTATTTGACAATACTTTGTGTTAAGTTGCATATCGCAGATCATTATCGGTTTGTTAAAACTCTGATATGATGTAGTGTAGTCTAAATTAATTTGAACAAATCGCTGTTGTTCTGTGATACACTATTTGGTACAAATCAGTGTTGTCAATTGTGGATCACAGGAAGTAGGGGCTTGGCGCTAGACTAGGGTACTGTAGGACTGCTATAGCCGCTATTTAACCACACTGTGTACTATATCGCATGTAGCAGAACCATAGCAGTTTGTTAAAATTCTGATATGATATAGTGTAGTGTAAATTAATTTTAACAAATCTCCATTGTTCTGCGATACACTATTTAATACAAACCATTGTAGGGTTTTGATTAGTTAGTAATTGATAGTGTAGTGGGATTTGAACAAATCGCTATTGTTCTGTGATATGTTGTCAATTGTGGATCACGGGAAATATCGGTTTGTTTTTAGGCTAGAGTAGTACTATAGGGCTGTTTTAGCTGCTATTTGACAACACTATGTACTAAACTGCATATGACAATAGCAGTTTAAAAAATTCTGATTTGATATAGTGTAGTGTAAATTAATCTTAATAAATCGCTATTGTTCTGCTATACACTATTTAGTACAAAGTAGTTTTGTCAATTGTGCATCACAGAAAATGGCAGCTTAATCAAATTCCACTATGTTAGAATGCTATAACGCTGCTATAGCCACTATTTGACAACACTTTATACTCAACCGTGTAGGTATAGTAAAATAATACCAGTTTGTTAAAATTTTGCTATGCTATGCCTATAGCCGTTATTTGACAACATTGGTATAAAGTGTTGTTAAATAGCGGATATAGTGGCACTATAGAATAACGGCTATTTGAAGAAACTGCTATTTTCAGCTATCTTTGATTGACTACACTGTCTCACTTTTTTATTGTTCTTGGATACGGTAATGGTGCAAAGCAGTGTTATCAATCATGGAACACGGGGAAATAGCAGCTGGTTCCTAGGATAGAGTACTATAAGGCTGCTATAGTCGCTATTTGGCAACACTTTGTACCACATCATGTATAGCAGAACAATATCGGTTTGTTAAAATTTTGCTATGCTATAATATAGTGTAAATAAAATTTGTACTAATCACTATTGATTTGTGACAGTGACACACTATTTAGTACAAAGCAGTGTTGTCGATCGTAGATCATGGGAATAAATGCTTGTTCAATTTCCTACACTAGAATGCTATAGGGCTGCTATACCCGCTATTTGAGAACATTTTGTAGTTTGTAGTAAATTGTGTATCACAGAACAATAGAGTTTGTTAAAATTCTGCTATGCTATAGCCGTTATTTGACAACATGGGTGCAAAGTGTTGTATAATAATGGCTATAGTGGTACTGTGACATAGTAGAATTTGTGCAATTTTTTTTTGAAGAAGCTAAATTAGCCCACCCAAATTGGCACTAGAGAGAATCGAACCTGAGACCTTGAGGAGGAGCACACTCCCAAGTCCCAAGTCAATACCACTAGGCCAACCCAAGTGGTTTAGAATTTGAGCAAATTGCTATTTTCCTTGACTCAGGATTGACAACACTGGTCTTACTTTTTCATTATTCTTTAATTAGGATTGTGTGGGAGCAATTGATGGTATATATGTACCTGTGACAGTTGGTGTAGATGAGCAAGGACCTTTCCGCAATAAGGACGGGTTACTTTCACAGAATGTTCTTGCAGCTTGCTCATTTGACCTCAAGTTTTGTTATGTTTTAGCTGGCTGGGAAGGATCTGCTTCAAACTTACAAGTTTTTAATTCAGCAATCACTAGGAAGAATAAATTGCAGGTCCCTGAAGGTAGTATTTTTACCTGTAAAATGGAACTATCATTGACATTTAGTTAGCAATTGTTTTGTAGTTCTGTCTCTTGTCAAATGTTGAGTTACTGGATGTTATGTTGTCTTTGCACATGTCCATTAATTTGGTTTGAAAAGTAAGATAAAATTTTTTGAATAATTTTTTATCACCTATCCTTTTAACTGCAGTGAATTGAAGTTATATTTTTAATGATATAGTTATCAACTTTTATTTGATTATGGACTTGAAGTTGTAATAGATTGAAAGTTAGTAGTTGGTAACGTCAGGCGACCTGCATGGTGTTGATATGAAAAGATTGCAACTATTATTGTTAAGTTTAAGATAGAATTGGAATAAATAAAATGTGTAGAACAAAAATGAAGCTTGATGCAAATTTAAGGGACAAATGATTATTATACACTTATAACTCTTCAAATATTGGATTAAAACATTTGTTTTATGACACAGGTAAATATTACCTAGTAGACAACAAGTTTCCGAATGTGCCAGGTTTCATTGCTCCATATCCTCGTACTCCTTATCACTCCAAGGAATTCCCCAATGGTTACCAACCACAGAATGCATGTGAACTGTTCAATCAACGGCACTCACTATTACGAAGTGTGACTGCTCGAACTTTTGGGGCTTTAAAGGAGCGATTTCCTATATTGATGGCAGCTCCTTCATACCCATTACAGACACAAGTAAAATTAGTGGTGGCAGCTTGTGCATTACACAATTACATTCGCGGGGAGAAACCAGATGATTGGATTTTTAAGATGTATGAAAAGGATGCATCATTTACAATGGAGGAATCACTGCCTCTCGTAGAGGTGGAAATAGATCCGAAATCGAATGTTGAGACCCAAAATCAGTATCAGGGTCTTAGTTTTGATGCTGAAGAAATTGCACTTGCTTCGCAGTTAAGGGTCTCTGTTACAGATGAAATGTGGAACAAATTTATCCAGGATATTTCCCCCATGTAAAATTTCTTTAATTAAGTTTATGTTCTCAAGTTAGGCTTAAAAACTCATAAATTAGAATCATGCATCATGCATGTTGATCACATCTCATCATAGAAACTCTGGCCTTTAACTTTTATATGGTGGATTATACCCTTCAGTTTAGGGGCAAATGAAGTTTCCATCCTTCCCAAGGGATTAACATGATAAGGATATTGTTTATTGCAGTAAAAAATTCAGAGAGCTCATGACCAATACAGAGAATCATGTGGCAGACCATGATTTCCATTGTATGGTTCAAGCTCTCAAAATGTACTGTTGGTGTATAGTACTCCACTAATTTGTCCATGGGACCATGTACAGAATCTGCTGGTATAGAAAACTTGCATATGTGACACTAAATGCCAGGGAAAACGAAGGTACAATGACAGGAAAATGACTTAGGTTGCAAGGTTAATCATGTTAATGTCATATTTTGGAGTTTTGGTACTTGAGATTCAGTATGAACAATGTATGTGTGCCAGGAACTTTTCACATGAATCAGCAGCGCCCAATTGAACTGTAATGTTCAAGTGTTACCCTTCCAATCCCAAAGTAATGTTAGAAAGAGATTATTAACGAATGTACATGTCAAAGTAAAACCATTTTTACAGCATTATTCAGTCAAACTTCACAACTTCATTCACCACATAACCTTGATCACATTAATTCACAGAATGCGCGTAGTGTTTGTCTGATCGCATTAGTCACTGACTGCAGCAATCACACAATCAGGGAGATCGGACGGGTCCAAATCTAAACCGTCTAATTGCGATCAGACAACCATTGCAGTTTGTGAATTAACATGTGATCTGTTGTAAGTTCCTTTTTTAAAGTATTTTTTTTTATTCTATAAATGATTCATGGGAAGTTTGTCTAAAGTGATTACTTGACTAGTTCAATACTCTAACTATGTCTTGCCAATTGTCACTTGTAGTTGGATGATAGTGAGAGAAAGTTTATCTAAAGTGACTAAGTTCATTAAGCATTTATTCACCTTTTAGTTGGGTCATGTAGATACTGATTTGTACTATCAGTTGGGATATTACATCATGTGATAGTCCTTTCAAACCTAGCTTTGACTTAAATTCAACTTTTTGTAACTATCGTTTTCGTTTAATTTACTATTAATATTAATACATACAACATGTTTGAGTTCAATGAAAAAAAGATAACTTTCAATTTTAGAACAAAAATACAATCAAAATTGTTTAATCATTTTTTTGGGTGAATGCTTGTTTAATAAACTCAGACATTAAAGTTTTTAATTCATCTTGTACCAAAAAAAAAAGTTTTTAATTCATCGTATAAATGAAAGATGATTAAAGTGGATTCTTTTCCACAATAAAACAGCATATTTTTCACTTTTTTTCACATGCTACTACAACTATATAACCTTCAGCTTTGTAAACTTTGTTACTGTTTTCAAGCATCAATAATTTATTATCCCTGCTTCCATTTAATTTATCAACAACAGATCTTAATATTTATTTAATAGTAGTACTATATTAGATCTGGTCACTCTTAAAAATTAAACATTTGTTTGCATCAATGTTTCTTCTGCGCATATTTAATGTTTCAGAGTTTAATGTTAAATTGATCTCTACAACATTTTTTTTTATTGAAATAGGGTGAGGGAACCATGCCTATGTCCAAAGTCAGGGAGACCTTCAAGTTTTAAGAGCACTTATAAAGAGAATTGCATTTACATCAGATAGGATCATGGAGGCTAAAATAATGAATCTTCTAGTTTATTCTAGAATGTGATCTTTTAAACATATTCTATTAGTTTGTTTGATAGTATTATTATTGTGTGGTTGGTGTACTTATCTTAACATGTGTATGCATCAATCTATATAAGTATTGTATTGTCTCGTTAGAAAGGAACGAAGAAAAATGAATGAAAACGCTATTTTATTTTATCTTAGTTTTATTTTCTCCACTTTTAGCTTAGAACCCTAGTTTCTTATAGTTTTGTTAGCGGTTGATTTTAGTTTCCTTTCAATTCGTGCTTTCATTGATTCAAAGGCATTAGTGGGGAAAGAAAAGATGAGAGAGAATTTAGAGAGAGAAAGTGAGGGAGTGTCCGGTTCCCTAGAGGGAAACCAGATTGCGCCTGAAGGGAGGGGAGGGGACTTAGGGACAATGGTGAGCCATGAGAGTGTTCCGGTGACTAGAAAGAGGTGTGATTTCTTCCAATACCTGGATAAAATCACTACTCCTTTCTTCTTTACCCATTTTCCAGATAGTCTGAACAACTTAGATTTGAGAAAGTTGTTCTCTAGGTTTGGCAAGAAAGGTAACGAGGGAGGAGGTAGACGTTCTGGGGGGAACAGTGGAGGGAAGGCAGTGGAGGCGTTTAGAAGAGAAGGTACCTCCTATACTAATGCTGTGTCCGGGAGGAGGGGGATGACGGAGGAGATTGGAGGGAGAGGTGCTGTTTTGGATCTCTTGCCATCAGAAGAGCGGTTGCTTGAACTTCAAAAGGCTTACATAGGGATTCTCAGACACCATGGAGGTGGAACTTTTCTCCAACAGGGGCTGATACTGGAAGGGTTGAATAATATCAAGGTTACTCCTATGGGTGGTGAGATGATGCTGCTACAATCTGATGTTAAAGGGGAAATCACGAGGGCAGCTGTCAACCACAAGCCTTAGTGGGAGGCACATTTCAAGGAGGTGAAGGTATGGGCTCCAAACCTGGTGGCAAAAGGGAGATTAGTGTGGGTGAAAATCTTTGGTCTACCACTTCATGTGTGGGATGAAGAATCTTTCATGAAGGTGGGTTCATTTTTTGGAGTGTTTCTAGATTATGATGAAGCAACCAACACCAGACAAAGATTGGATTTTGCAAGAGTCAAAGTTTGTACGGATAGGCTTGGCTGGATAAGTGAGCAGATTCACATCAAGGTGATGGGGGCGGATTATTGTTTGTTTGTGGTGGAAGATGCTGGTGTGGAGGTGTCTACACCGGCGACGGAGGACAGGGCGGGAGACGGGAGGAGTTCTGATGGAAGCGGCGGTTCTGGTGATGAAGAGGTGGTGGGAACAGAGATGGGGGTCCACTCAGATGAAGAAGATGATGTTAGCCCTGCAGAAGTCAACCTTGCTAACCTAGGGATAGAAGTGGTCAGTCCTAGGTTATCTCCAACCAATGAACAGATGAGACAAGAGGAAGGTTTATAACCTCACCTTTTGGGATCTCAAAAGATTGTCATTGCATTTGAGGAGGATAATTTGAATCAGCCACCTATATCTGAACACGTGGAAGAGGGGGATGGAGAGATCAGAATGCTGCAGCGGAATGGGGAGAGAGTGGGGTCTGAAGCTTTTGTTGGTCCCTTGATGGATGCTCCTCACGCGCCTGGGTTATTGGTGGAGCCCCTGACAGCGCTTCCAGCTGTCTCACAGGGAGAGGAGAATAATGGGCTGGATACAAAATATGAACAAACCCGACTGGAAGGTGTTTGGGAGTCTGGGCCGGTTCTCTCACCAATTGGGTCGGGTCCTGTTCCTTTTTTTGGGCCTCAAAATAAAGCTAGTTCTTCTAATTTATTTTCTGGGACTGGTTTATGTTTGGAGGGGGTGCAGAAAGCGAATAAACATGTTTACTTCAGGTCAGAGGACTTTGACTTTTCAAAGTTTAGTGATTCATTTGGGGCACTTCAGGAGGAATCAGAAAAGCTGTTAAGGGCTCAACAGAAACAAAGACAAAGAAGAAGGAAGGGTAAAGCTGATGAGAAGGCGGTTGGAGGTAAGCCCAAGAGGCGGCCTTTGGAGGTCACTACTTTAGACAAAAAGGGTGGCTCTCGAAAATGATATTTTAAAGAGGAGCAGCAGCAATCAATGTCCACAAATACACAAAATAGTAGGGTGGCACACAGTCAGCCTAAGGAGGTGGTGGGAGTGGATGAAAGGGCTGAATGCATAGAGGTGGGGGAAGGGGGGAGTCTTTTGATTCCTCCTGCTATTAATTCTGGTGTTAGACTTATAAATTCATGCAAAGGTGTGAAGGGTAAACAAACCTTGAGTACTAGTCAACAGGTGGACCCGGTTGTGGATGTCCAAAACTCTAAACTATTTGGTATCCGAGAGAAAATGGGTTTGACTTTTAATTTACCTGAAGATACTAAGAAGCCGATTGAGGCAAAGCTTGAGCAAGTTGAACAGAGCCTTTTGAAGGCTGGAGGGAGTATGGAAGGTTGTCAATGATAGTCCTTACTTTTAATGTAAGGGGTTTGGGAGGGAGGCAGAAAAAGAATAAAATTAAAGAGTTAGTTAGAGATCATAAGGTAGATTTCTTGGCCATTCAAGAAACAAAGATGGAGGTTATTAATACTAGATTATGTCAAAGATTTTGGGGTAGTGTCGATTGCGATTGGGCGTTCTTACCTTCGGAAGGAAATAGCGGAGGAATTTTATCAATTTGGAGGAAATCTTTGGCTAGTTTGAATTACACTTTTCCCGGTGAAGGATTTGTGGGTGTTTCTTTGGAGTGGGGAATTCTTCGTCGGAGATGTGTTATTATAAATGTTTACGCTAAGTGCGATTTGGAGTCGAAACGGAGATTGTGGGAAAGGTTGATACTTGTAAGGAATAATCTAGGCCAAGCTGGGTGGTGTATTTTGGGCGATTTCAATGCGGTTGGAGGGAGGGGTGAGAGAAGAGGTGTTAATGATGTCGCGTCGCCTAGCCAAATTTTGGATATGAATTTATATCAAAGGTTTGTGAGGGACGTAGAGTTGGAAGACCACCATGTGTTAGGAAGGATGTTTACTTGGTATCATGCGAATGGTATAGCGATGAGTCGAATAGATAGAGTTCTTATTTCCGATGATTGGAATAGATATTAGGGGTTGACAATGTTATGGGTTCTCCCTAGAGATGTATCAGACCATTGCCCGTTGGTGTTGAAAGTTGAAGGGTGGGTCTGGGGGCCAAAACTGTTTCGTTTCAACAATTATTGGTTGGAAAACCGGAAAATCAACGAGGTGGTGGAGGATTCTTGGAATTCGCATAATTTGAGAGGTTGGATGGGTTTTGTGTTGAAAGAAAAATTGAAGGTGCTAAAAGGGAGGCTTAGAGATTGGAATAAGGAGGAATATGGGAGGATGGATACGAGAATAACTACTCTTATGGAGGATATTGAAGAGCTTGATGTGAAGGGTGAGGCGACCCAGTTGAATGAGGAAGATGTTAGAATCCGCAAGGAGAAATTCATTACCCTTTGGTCTTTGTTAAAGGCTAAAGACTCGCTTTTGTTTCAAAGGTCTAGAGTAAAGTGGCTAAAGGAGGGAGATGCTAACACTAGTTTTTTCCACAATAATGTAAAGGCTAGATCGAAGGGGAATGCGGTGAAGGCCTTGAAGGTTAATGATGAATGGTTCCAAGCACCGGTGGAGGTTAGAAGGGTGGTGGTAGAATATTTTACTTCGCAAGTGATGACAGATGGAAGTGTACGGCCAACGTTGGATGAAGTACCTTTTGATATGTTGACGGATGAGCAAATTTTAATTACACCTTTCATGGGAGAGGAGATTGAGGAGGTGGTGAAGTTAAGTGATGGGAATAAAAGCCCGGGGTCGGATGGGTTCAATTTCGCTTTCATTAAGAAGTTTTGGCCTTTATTGAAGGACGAGGTGAGGATCATGTTCGATCAATTCCATGCAAATGAGGTGATTCCAAAATCTTTACTTGCCTACTTTGTGACTCTTATTCCGAAGGTGTCTTCTCCGATGACCTTGAAAGATTTCCGGCCTATTTCTTTGCTTGGGTGTCTCTACAAGCTTCTTGCTAAGGTTTTGACCAAGAGGTTGGCTAGTGTTATGGATTCTATTATATCTAAGTCCCAATCGGCGTTCATCAAGGGGAGGAATTTGGTGGATGGTGTTCTTGTGGCGAATGAATTGGTTGATTTTGCGAAGAAAACCAAGAGTAAATGCCTAGTTCTTAAAGTGGATTTTGAGAAAGCTTATGATTCCGTGGATTGGGGTTTTTTGGAGTATATGATGAAGCGCTTAGGTTTCGGTGAGAAGGGGGTGGCTTGGATGAAAGCGTGTGTTTTTGGAGGTACAATGTCGATTCATGTTAATGGGAGTCCGACGGAGGAGCTCAATATCCAACGTGGGCTTAAGCAAGGGGATCCGTTGGCACCTTTCTTGTTTTTAATGGTGGCTGAAGGTTTTGGTCGTTTGATGAGGAACGCGGTTAGACTTAATTTGTTTGAAGGATTCCGGTTTAGGAGGGAAGGAATGGTTATATCTCACCTACAATATGCGGACGATACAATTTGTTTTGGTAAGGCGACGGTGGATAATCTTTGGACTTTGAAAGCTTTGCTGCAAGGTTTCCAAATGGCTCAGGCTTGAAGGTGAATTTTCTTAAAAGTGGCTTGATTGGGATTAATGTCCGAAGAGACTTTATGGATATGGCGTGTAATTTTTTAGGTTGTAGTGAAACCAATTTCCCTTTCAAATATTTGGGCCTTCCGATAGGGGCAAATCCTAGAAGTTTGTCTACTTGGGAACCTCTATTGGAGCATGTAACGAAAAGGTTGAATTCTTGGGGGAATAAGTTCTTGAGTTTCGGTGGTAGAATTGTTCTTCTAAATTCGGTGATTAATGCCATTCCGATCTTTTATCTCTCTTTTTTGAGAATGTCGGTGAAGGTGTGGGGGAGGTTGGTGAGGATTCAAAGGGAGTTCCTTTGGGGAGGGGTGGAAGGTGGGAAGAAAATTAGTTGGGTGAGATGGAGCAAGGTGTGCCAACCGAAAATTTTGGGGGGCCTTGGCATTAGAGATATTAGGTTGGTTAAGTTAAGTCTTTTGGCTAAATGGAGACAGCGAATTATTCAAGGGGGGGAAGTGCTTTGGAAGGAGGTTTTGAGAGAAAAATATGGTGAGACAATCTTCGATATTAGAGAGGGGGGTGGTGGAGAGTGGCCTACATATACTTCTCAATGTTGAAGTTATGAGAAGAGTAAGGGATGGCCATAAAACTTCCTTTTGGAGGGGGGGGTGAGACTTTAAGGTCGAAATTTCCTAGACTCTTTGCGATTTCAAATCAAAAGGAGGCAACAGTGGCGGCAATGAAGAGCGATGACGGGACAATTTCCGAGTGGAACTTTAGTTGGAGGCGTCGACTTTTTGTTTGGGAGGAAAATCTCCTAGAAAATTTGTTGGCCGAGCTTGATGGTGTTGAGTTATCTCTAGGGGAGGATAGGTGATGGTGGAAGTTGGAGGATAGTGGTGTGTTTACAGTGAGCTCGATTTACAAGAAGTTGGAGGCTTTTTCGGCACAAGAAGAGGTGACGGGGGAGGATGATAGGATGGTCTTTGTCCAATTGTGGAAAAGCCCGGCTCCTTCGAAAGTGGTGGCCTTTTCTTGGAGAGCTTTGCTCAATCGTATCCCTACTAGATCGAACTTGATCCGGCGAAATGCAATCCCGACAAGTGTTAATTCACATTGTGTTTTTTGTAATATGGTGGAAGAATCCACAAATCACCTCTTTTTGCACTGTTTGGAAACTTGGAAAATTTGGCTACAAATTCAAAAGTGGCTAGAGGTGTGCTTGATAACTCCCTCGAATTTGTTCTCTCACTGGGAGTGTTGGAATGGTTTGGTGTCTTATCATAAGGAACATCAAAGGGGTATGAGACTTATTTGGCTTTCAACCGTTTGGGCTATTTGGAAAGCTAGAAATAATATTATCTTCAATAATAGTGTCTTTAGCCTTGACGACATGGTGGAGGAGATTCAAGTTCTATCCTGGCGGTAGAGCATTGCGAGGTTGAAAATGTCGTTGTGCCTTCTCTACGAGTGGAAGTGGAATCCAAGTTGTTGTTTGAGCAGAAGACGGTTGGTGGTTTTTCCTTGTCAGTCGTTTATTTTCGCACAGCAGAAGTGTTTGGGAGGTTTTGGTAGGCTTTCTTTGTGTTGTCTGGTGCCTTCAGTTGTGCTGTTCCATACCCTGCAAGTGTTGCGGCAGTTTGACAGTGTTGTTTCCTGAGGCAGTGCTGTCTGCAGTTCCGTGTTTGTGTTGGCAGGTAGTCCTGTTGTTTTTGGGCAGCAGAAGCAGTTTCAGTTTGTGTCTGGAAGCTTTGTTTAGATGTGCTGGTTTTTATGTTGTGTATTGGTGTTAGTTTCAGTTCCTCTGTTGTTTTTGTAGCAGGAAATTAGGGTTTTTTTTTATTGAGTTTGCATTGTTGGTGAGGGCCTTTCAATCTATTGTTCTTTTTGTACTCTTTTTCCTCCTATTCCGGGTTTTGTGCAGCTTGTGCGAGCCTAACTTAATAAAATTTGCTGATTCAAAAAAAAAAAAGGCATTGGCGGGGCTCGAAAAGGAAACCTTCAGATTCAAAGTCTATTTTTTAACCATCGTCCATTGATGTTTTTTTTTTAACATTTACTTGAAGCATATTATAGTGGTTTATATTATAAACTAAAAGGATATTAATCTGCAAGAATGTATTATTAAATTGATCTTCTTAGCCATTTCTTTAACGGTAAAATTTATTAATAACCAAATCTTTGCACAAGATAAAGAGAGACTGGCAAGACATAAACTACAAAGCAAAAGACGTTGTATATAGGCGGAACACCCTAAATTAAACTCAAACACCTTACATCATAAGCACCCGTAAAGACACGATTCCACCGAGGGCTACCATCAACACCAATAATAAAAAAACCACCAAAATACAGTTAAACCCCCACAAACCAGCATAAACCAAAACTTGAGTGAAAGCCCTAAACTCCAACACAAATGACCATAGAAGCTAAATCCAAACGCCTATCACCCGCTACTTACTCCAAACCCCTTCATAAACCCCTCATACCTATCTCCTTAGCCATTCTCAAAGCATATTGTAGTGTTTCATATAGTTTTACTTAGTTGAACATGGTGTAGTTGTATTCTTCTATAGTTTATCAGCAGGGGCCTTTTGTAACTAATCTAACTCTACAAGTGAAATGTCTAAGATTTTCACCCTTCTATTCACCAAAAGTTTATCAGAAAAGGAGGATAAATAATCTATTAGAAAAGCTTTAGTAAATTGTCAAGTGTTAGACTCATATTTTAATAAAATCTTGTCCTTTTGGAAAAAATGTTAGGTGATAGATAGGGCCAGTATCTATCATTGTAATATTTTTTGACTAGATCTATCATTATCATCATTTAATTAGTAAATTAAATTCAGTGATGTCTTTTGTACATGTGTTTCTATCTAGATGTACCCTTATAATATTTGTTGTATACTTGGTGTTAAAAAAATTGTCGTATAGTGATATTTTATTTTTGAATAATTGTTGTGTACTTGAATGATTTATTTCATTAAAGAACTTAATATATAGCAAACAAGGCTCAAGATATTCCTTGTCATTGTTTTTTGTTAGTCAAATATGTTTAAAAGACTCAATATTTAACTATATTATATTCAACTAACCAAGTAGAAATGGAAAAATCAAATTAACTGCATTAACATTATTCACAGAAGTAGGAAAAAAAACCTACATTAACCTTGTATCACCAAATTTCAGCCTTCTTAATCTTACCTAATTCTTTTTTCATTATTTTTCAAAAAGGATTGCTGGTTTTTTCCTTTAAAATAAAATTCAAAATCGAGGATGTCAAATATTGCTGAAATCTAATCTCAACCAGAAATTGTTAGCAGAAATGGTAAGGAAATCATCGCACAACATCAAAATTTTGATGTCAAATTCACTTTTAATTTGTGTGTATTTTTAAAATTTGTGTAAGCTATAGAAGATAAAATTAAGTAAAAGATCAAGATCCCTTCCAAAAAAAAAAAGTAAAAGATTAAGATAAACAAATATATAGTATAACATCGCATAATTCAAGTCAAAATATTAAGGCTTAAATGTTCTTTTGGTCCTTTAAGTATTTAATTGGTATCACTTTGATCCCTTAACTAAAAAAAAGACAGTTTGAGTACTTTAAGTTTTTTTTAGTCACGTTTTGGTCCTTTCCGTTAGGGTTTAAAAAATAAAGTTAACTCCTGGACACGTGTCACCTTGTCATTGGCTCTGAGATTTATTTTTACAAAAAAATAATTATTTTTTACAATTTTTTTTAAAATATATATATTTTAAAAACAAATTCCCAAAGCCAATGACAAAGTGGCACGTGTCCCATAGTTAACACGTGTCACCTTGTCATTGGTTCTGGAATTTTTTTACAAAAAAAATATATTAAAAAATATATTTTTTTTGTAAAAAAATTCCAGAGCCAATGACAAGGTGACACGTGTCCACACTTAACATTTTTTATTAAACCCAACAGAAGGGACCAAAACAAGACTAAAAACAAAACTTAAAGTACTCAAACGGTCTTTTTTTTAGTTAAGGGATCAAAGTGATATCAATTAAATACTAAAGGGATCAAAAGAGCATTTAAGCCAAATACTAACACTCAAGTTAGAATCAAAACAAACTGTACCCGTAATTCGAACTCTAAACACTTCACTTATTCACTTTAAAAAGTGAATCCTAGTCTCTAATCTACTTGACCAAAAAAGAATCAAAACAAACCTTAACGTTTCAAAATTTTAAAGATTACTGACCAATAAAATATTTACATCGACAACATGAGTTGAACACACACTCTTAAAAATTACCGACCAATAAAATATTTAGGTCGACAAGATGAATTGAACACACTCTTAAAATATACTCCCTTCGTTCCATTATAATTGAACTTTTTGCTTATTTCACACATATTAAGAAAAAGTGTATAGTGAGAAAATGATTTTGAGTGCCTTTGTTAAGGATTAATGCATTCTTTTTTATCATAAATGTAAAGTAGAATATATTGAATTGGAAGTGGTGAAAGTGATATTAATTAAAGTTTTAATTGAGAAAAAGTAATTACTATTGTATTGAAAAGTGAAATGGATCAATCTTTTTAGAATAATATTCTTTTGTAAATGATTCGGTTATTATAAGACGGAAGGAGTATAAGTCAATTTCTTACCAACTCGATAATTGTGTTTGAGTTCTTCACATCATCTTCCTCCCAAAGTTGAAACACTCATGACACAAGCTGTGTAGCAATAATATAATCATTTCAATTTCAAAGTTCAAACACAGTCCATTCCTTTTTCATGAATCCCCAAACATTTCCTCTCTCATCTATTCTCCCCCAAACTATGATTAGTTAGTACATATAAAAAACCACAAACTCAACACATATATTCATACTCCCACTAACCCCTTTCCCCTAAAACCTCCAAAATCCACCTCTCTTTCTCTCTCACACCACAAATCCACAATTCAACAATGCTAGATCCAGCTAATGATTTGGTTCCACCACCTTCTTCACCTTCCATCTCTTCCATTTCTTCCTCTGATCTTGACACTGAGGTATCAATCTTCAATCTTCAATTTCATCAAACTCTACCTCACACACACACCAATTTCTCTAAAATTTAGTTTTTTTTTCTTCTTTTCAATGAATCAAATTTAATCAAGAATCTAGATTTCACTTTTTTTTTTCACTAATTAATCTAATAGTAGTATTCAATATATCACCAAACTCTTTATCTCATACATACACAAATTTCTCAAAAATTTCCATTTTTTCAAGTTTCATCATTAAACTTGGTCTTGTTTTTTAACACCCCAAAATTTCAAGAATCAAAATTTTCACTTATTAATTTAATATTCAATATCAACAAACTCTAAATCACACACACACAAATTTCTCAAAAACTTCCTTTTTATTTATTTTTATGATTTTTTTTTCTTTCATTTTTCAAGCAATCAATATAGTGATTTTTTGAACACCCCAAAATTTCTAAAATCAAAATTTTGAATCTTTTTTAACTAATGAATCTAAAAATCTAATTTTTTTGATTTGGGTATTTTTTGAATTATATAGTCCACAGGATCATTCTTCCATGATAGAAGCACAACATTAGGAACACTAATGGGAGTGAGTTTTCCAGCCATTACATTCAGAGTCCCATCACAGCACCGGGACCCACATTCAACCGCCGGTGGATCCAAGAGAATTGCATCCAAGAAGAAGAGAAGGCCGGCCGCCGTGGCGGCGGAACGGCGGCGAAGGTGGTGGCAGCTATGTAGGGAAGGTGATGCAAGACCGGCGTCGTTAGGAGATTTTCTGGAGGTGGAGCGGCGGTTTGGTGACGGCGCGTTTTATGACACGGCGGTGGAGATGGAGGGTATGGTGGTTGGTCATCAGGAGAGGAACGGTGGGAGAGAGCTTTTTGCTGATGGGAGGGTTCTTCCGCCGGTGGGTGATGTTGGAGGTGGTGAATCGCCGGCGGTGAGTCTTTGTAATAGGTTTCCGGCGTCGCTCACCGGAATATGTAGCGGTGGTGCTGGGTAGGGGTAAAATTGGGATTTTAATTATTTTAATTTTTAATATATGTTTTTTTTTTCAGAAAGAAAAATTGAAAATTTTTGTGGCTTTATTTATTTAATTTTAATTTTTTGTTAATTAATTTTTGGAGTTTGTTTGATTTGTTAGCTAATTGGTAGAATGGGATTCTTTTTGTCTGTGGATTAAGTGCAAAAAAGCATGTTTTGGCTTTTAACTTTTTTAACTTTTTGTGTTTTTTTCCTTTTTCTTCTTTTGATGGAAATGGAACCATCAACCATGTGTATCATGTCTATGGTGGTGGTCCACATATGATCTTATCATATGAAAGGTAAAAAATATCAAAATGATTATTGAAATGAGGATAAGTAACATTACCAAAAAAAAAAAAAAAAAAAAAAAGTAACATATTTTAGTTGGTGATCTTTTTCTTGACAAAGAGATATGTTTCATTTTAGAATGGATAAGTTTGGCAATGTATATGAAATATGAGAAAAAAAAGAAATGAGAATAAGCTCTTGATTATGACCACCCTTTCAAGGGCATTAGCAACAATATTGACTAGTCCTCTTCATGAAAGCTACATTGATAAGTTGAATGGAAAACAATAGGGAACATCTAATGGAACCAAACTCAAGAATGTCTTCTTGCATTTGTTGTATACTATCATCAAGCACAACTTTTGAATCCAATTCAAAAAATGACATTATCCCACCTTAACATTTACTGCTTGCTTTCTCTAAACCTTAAGATGAACATTCTTGCATGGTTTATGATCGGGAGAAGATCTAAAGGCGGCGGTCGAAGATGTGAGATACGGTGGAGGATGACGGCTACTCAATAAAGTGGGTTGGTGTACCTTCAAGGACTCCAAGATGTGAGATACGGTGGAGGATGACGGCTACTCAATAAAGTGGGTTGGTGTACCTTCAAGGACTCCAACGTTTAAGTTAGTGACGATTTTATGAGAGCTAAGAGGTTTAGATGCATGGGGAAAAAATGTATTTTTCACAAGCGTGTGGATTGTCACTTATATTGATGATGTGCCAAGAGCTTTGAATACCAAAACAGCTATGCAATTGCGAGATACCTGACGTGAAACATAGATTGCGGTTTGAAGGTTACCAAATGGTCATGATTCGAACGAGATACGATCTCTTGCACCGTTGTGTACAATGTGGCACATGTGACCCTTAGCAAATAGTTCGCGGGTTGGTCCGCTTTTGAAATCAAGAACTATGGTCTATACTCCTTTATATTATCAGCATCAATTAACTTGTTGATATAGGTAAAATAAACGAACTTAACTGTAAAACAAACGAATTGAAGTTGGCCTCCAAATCAACTTGTCTCACGAATTGTTGGTATAAGAGAAGCATTAACACTTCTTGAGATTGCTCATAACTATGGACAGCATGAATAGTGTCTTCATCTCATTCACTAGTATTTTCCCTCAAGTCCCATAAACTAATAACATTTTAATTTTTTTAGAGTCTGATTATTTAAAGATCATCTTTTGAAGAAATGATTGATTTGTCTTCTTATCATATTATTTATTTTTTACTTATTGGTTAGTATAAAAAATTGTTAAAGTAAAGATATTTTGATGAAAAATAATTGATGTAACAGAAAATTTTAAAAATAGTTCTATAAGAAAAGAGCACTGTTATGTTGACATAAAAAAGGAACATTGTATGTTGGACATATTATAAGGTACATCTAAAGTTAATGTTAGTTAATATAAAAATATAGCAATGAAAATTGTATCAGAATAAGGTGTTGGATTTGGATATCAGTTTTAGATGTTGAATATTTTCATAGAAAAGGCAATAAGTTTTTTCAAAAGTGTCCTATAAATGCAAAGGTACCAACTACTAACCTTTTTATGCAGTGATTGGTCTTAATCATATGCTTCATTTACGCGAACAATCAATGAATGAAGAAACGATAATTAGGAGAGAAAAAAGAAAGTGAAATGCTAATTTGAAAGAGATTTTGACTATTGAACACAATCAATAATGTCGAGGATAGTTTGCAAATAAAGATTTTGTATTGCTTAGAATCCAAGTAACATATTATTCTAAGCTAATAGTACACTGTTTGATTTTTAGTAAAATCTCTTCAAGTTTCATTGTGTCAAATTTGTAGTTTAATTGTGCCTAATAAAGAAGAAAAATAGCATCAAATACAATACTAATGTCTTTTTAGTTACAAATGAGTGTCTTAAAAATAGGATAAACTTTGTTCATTTCATTGGCAATAAAATTGGATACAATGTGGCGTTTCAATAAAAAGACAAACACTAGCTAAAGATGTAGTCTCCTTTATTAAAACACAGGATACTTCATTTACCTGTCTCCTAATAAACTCAAGAGAAAATGTCTGCAATCAGATGTTATAACACCTAATTCAAAGACACCCTCCGCTGGAGCTTTAGATTTATCAACCACACACTTACAATCAAGCTTGAAATACACTCCATCCAACCAACCAACCGCAGATCGTGAACCCAATGAATATCAGTTACCAGACTACAATCATCCCCTCATCCACAAAACAAATAGGAGAGATCATTTGGTCTTTGCAAGCACAAAACTTTCATCTTCATCTCGGATACACATACCCACACCAACCGGGTTAAGAGAAGAATCAAACAAGACCGATATTACACTTGGGCCTCTCGTGTGGGCTGGTTTTTTCACCCTGTACGCGGCTGCAGCAACAATAGCAGCAGAAAATTGATTGGTAAGTAACAACAAATGCTATATGACATAGGTGTTTAAGAAATTAAAATCAGTTTAAGGGGAAAAAAGCAACAAAACTAATCGAAGTATACATTTTTTTTGGTCAAAATCAAATTATACATTTTATGAATAAATTATTTTTATATAAGATTGACATAAAACTAATTTTATTAAACAACGGTGGTTAGTCATTGTGAAATACACTATAACTTTCTGGATCAAGAAAAGAGAAAATCAAACTTAATTTATTGTAATAAATGGAAATATAGGGAAGAAAAGGTGCTCTGATAAATGCAGGCATCACACTCCATTCCAATATTTTAGAGAATTCCATGAAACTAAAACTACATAAAATATTGTCCTCATTGTGTCTTCTAAAACCTGTGTTATGAGAAGCTACTCAAAAGTACAGGGACACATCAAATATTTATCAAGCACACTAAACAAATAATTTCTAAGCAAAATAACTGCCTAGCAATCTAAAAGTATCTACAAAGGCTGCAGTTTCAGAAATTAATCTGTTTATAATACAAATAACAGGAGAAAGAGAAGTGTAGGATTTATAAACCAGCAACATCATTTGAATCATGTCAACATCTTTCATTGAGCTTTAGTTCTTAACAGTGTTGTGTAGCGGAATTTGATCAGACCGCTATTTTGCAATCTGTCATTGACTTAACTTCAGAAAAATCAACTAGAAGTTATATCTTAAATCATTATATTAACTTTTTATATATAGAACTACGTTTCTTTAGATCCTGCATTGATAACAATTATCCAAGTTGAGTATTCAATTAGTGTATTTTATTGAACAATGAAATCAACAAATTGCCAGCATGAGCATGTACACGAGATATCAAAAATATAGGGGTGAAAAGCAAAGCAAAATATAAAGTTATGAAAACTGTAGAATTGGCAATTGCATTTGTCCTGTCTAACAGTAAAAAGGATAAAAAAAATATATACCATTAGAGATCAACAGAGTATATTAGAAATAGCAGCACATAGAGACTGATTGCCATTGTCATTGTATAATAAGAGGGATATATATATATATATATATTTACAAGAAAGAAAAATAAATATCAGCTGCATAAGAAATCCTAGAAGCAATTAGTAGGCAGCACATCAGGAACACATTTGCCGAAGTTAATGTATAACAACAATATAAAGACAATAAGTCAACCAATGGCAACGGCCCAACACTAAAATAAGTTCAAAAGAAACTTGCAATGATAAGCATTTAGACATACATATCATAAGTATAAATTTCTGTGTAGCATAAGTATATCAGTAGGTTTCACCATTTGTGCAGACCATTTATTAATGCAGTTCCTCTATCTTATCAGTTAGCACTATCACCTTTTATTTCTAGACAGAAAGCTACTACTTCTACATGGAACAAACCTTAGGAAAGTCCATTGGTTATGGTGTTATATGTGTTGTCTTTCAGACAAATCAAAAGATCCTGAACAATCTCTTATGCGAATATCAATCTTCGACCTCTGTATAAACCATCAATTAAAGAATAATCACCAATCAAAACAGATATCTTTTGATATTGTACTGAATTAAAGTAGTAATCCGGTCAAGATGCAGACTTTTACAAAAAGCATCTAACAATGTATACCACCAGTTAGCTCTCATGCATTTCCAACGTTTGCATAAGCCTGAGCCATTAATTAGAAAACTATGAAGAGTATACATCAGAGTATCAAGAATCATACGGTTGTGACACATTTTTGAAGAGATTCATGACTTCGTTCATCCTTCTGCAAAATTCACTAATCAGGATGCTATGACTATAATCTTAAGAAGTCAACCCCCTTTCCAACATTAGATTGAATAATGCAATTGCCTAAGCAACATCTTGTGTTTTGCAAAAAGCATCTAACAAGACATTGTAAGTAACAACATCAACCGGTGGTCCACCAACATGCATCACTTTGAAAAGCTCCCAAGCATCGGATATTCTCCCAGATTTACACAACCCATCAACAAGAGAATTATAAGTTATAGAATCAGGAGCCAAATTTTTGCTTTGCATTACACTCCAGAGATTCATGGCTTCACGAATCCTCTTACTCTTGCAATACCCATTAATCAAGATGTTATAAGTCGAAACAGTGGGTGTCAAGCCCTTTTCACACATTAGTTTAAATAATTCAACTCCCATGTCAATATCTTGGATTTTGCAAAAACCATCAATCAAGATATTGTAAGTGATAACATTAGGTGGTGGACCGTCATTGTTGATTGTACTAAAAAGTTCCCATGCATAAGAGATCCTCCCAGATTTGCACAAACCATCAATAAGCGAACTATACACAAAAATATCCAGAACCATATTTTTGCAACGCATTTCATTGAAGAGACTTACAGCTTCATCAATCCTTTTACACTTGCTATACCCAACAATCAAGATGGTATAACTCCAAACATCAGGCAGAATACCCCGTTCAAAAACTGTATCAAATAATTTTCTTGCCTCGAGCACATGACCGTGTAAGCAATGCCCACTCATTAAAGTGTTGAACGTAACAATGTCTGGTTGCTGGCCTCTTTTAACCATCAAATTAAACATTCCTTGAGCTTCTATCATCTTTCCTTTTCTACAAAATGCATCAATTAATACATTGAAGGTATAAACATTTGGGTTGATATTTTTATTAACCATTTCACACATCAATTGCTTAACTTCTCCCCATTGACCCGTTCTACAAAAACCACGAATTAGAGAAGTATAAGTTAAAATATCAGGATCTATTCCCATGTCAACAATTTTCAAATATAAATCTCGAGCCTTACATGTAAGCCCGTCTTTACAAAAACTATCAATGATCATGTTGTAGATTACTATGTTAGGCTTAACCACTTGTCCTTCCATCTCTTGTAGCAACTGAAAGGCATCTATTGAATGTCCTATTTTACACAAGCCATTGATCAAGGTCCCGTAACAAACTTCATCCAACAGCATTCCTTGTGCTGCCACATTGTCATGAAAGTCCATTGCTTTCTTAACCTCACCATTGATACAAAGTCCTTTCATGACCGTCGCCAAGGTTATGTTATTGGGTTGATAACCCCTCTTGAAAACTATGCCGAGTACGGAAAAAGCAAAACCCATCTCACCTAAATGGCAGTAACAGTTGATCCAAATACTCAAAGAGAATATCGAAGGAGTAACTCCTCTAAACACCATTTGCTTCAAAAGAGAGATGGCAATAGGGCAATGCTTCATTTTCACTACTGACCCTATAATCGTGTTAAATTCTATAACAGAGGGAAGCGGCTGCATATTAATTAAGTGATTGAATAATGTAACAGCGTCATCAATGCCATTAAAGGAAGATAATTTTTTTTCATTTTGTTTCGGGCAATGGGAAAAGAACCTCAGAAATTTGTGGAAGGCATACCTTAACCTTGTTGTTGTAGCAGTACACAACATCACAACCTTCTCCCCTAACTTGAAGAAGATTGCATTTTTTGGATAATTCCATTCAACACTTCTTCCTGAAACACTCTCTCACACTCTTCTTTTTTCAGACTAATTCTCTTCTTTCATTTCATTGAAACAATCAAATAAGCAATCTGTACTGTAACAAGCAAAGTGGAAGATCAATCAATAAGAGGAAGTAAACATGTTTAGGTGGATCACAAAGATGATATTGGGAAATTATAAAAGAGAACATGTATATGTAAATTGCATTTAGCTCCTAAACAAATCAAATTTAGAGTGTAAAGTAAAGAATCTCCAATGATGGTGAAAAAACCAACTCTTGATATTCCAACAAATCCATGATTTGTTATACACTCTAAGTGTGTTTTTGGTTTTGCAGTGACAAAAATTTATTTTGAACGAATTGATTTTATATAATTGATTCTGTTTAAAAGTGAGTTGATTTTGAACGAATTGACTTAAAACTAGGATATGTGATTTTCATACTAAAATTTATTGTTCAACCCATTTCTTATGTGAATGTATCCAAACATAAACCACTTTTGACTAAAATCAACTTTACAAAATCAATTTTTGTTACCGCATAACCAAATACACAAATTCAAACTTAAGTTTGGTTCCACTTCTAGAGGGGCCAAAATTGATTTTGAATGTTTGGTTGCTTTTGAGTAAAATTGATTTTGCCTTTAGAATTGATTCCTACTGAAAGCTAAGATTTGTAGCTTTTGATTCTAGAATTGAATTTTACACACAAATTTATAGTTTCAACTCACTTACATGAATGTATCCCAACACAAATAATTTTACTCACATTTTCAGTCAAAATCAAATTTACAAAATCAATTCACTCAAAATGAATTCTACCACACAGTACCAAACATACAAATAATCAATTCTACTCGAGAGCAACCAAACATATCAAAATAAATTTTGGCTCCTCCAAATGTGAAACTAAACATAAATGATATAACTAACTTCATAAGAACTTATCAAGATAAATCTCACCGTTGCTGATGGTAGACGGAGGACAACTCCGGCGGATTTTCCGGCGAGGTTTTTGCTTTTACGGCCAGTTCCGTTCAGTGCAGAGTTGTTTTTGAGACAAAGCACTGAAGCAGTAGCGCATGCATTTTTTGTTCTTTGAAAAGAAAATTTTGTTTTAGGGTTTTACTAAATCGTTAAAACAAAAATGTGTTTATATATGTTTTGTTTCTTTTTAACAAGTTTTTATATTTTCTTTTTTGAAAGAAGAACAAGTTTTTATATATTTTGTTCAAATTATCCTTAAAAATATATATTTTGTTCAAATTAAGAATTTTGCGGTTTGTAGAATACATACAAATTTTATTGTAATTTAATTATTATAAATAGGTGTTAAATTTTCAAATTAACTTTGTAATATATGCGAAGTTTGAATGAAGAATAATCATGTAAAAACTAAAATTTAGATTTTAACTGTGTGATTTAAAAAATTGTCAAAAAAAACTATGAAGTTTAAAATTCCTTTTATCTTTTACATATTTTTTTTGCCAATTTTTTAAATCACATGAAAATCCTTTTTATTTTTTACTTTTTATTTATACATATAGACATAAATTTTTTATTCCTTTGAAAATCATATAGACATAAAGTTAAAATTCCTTATCCTTTACTTTTTATTTATTCATATAGACATAAAGTTAAAAAAAATGATTTTAAGACATATTTATAACGATAAAATATGGTTTTTCACATAAATTTAAATTTTTTCACCAAAGACAAATTAATTATAAATTTTTAAAGCGTAAAAAATTCAAAGAAAATAAAAACGAAAACCTTGACTTAGAAATTAAATTTTGAGTTTGTTTTTTGCTAACACATCTATAAAAATATATAAAAGTGATATACAAAACTTCGTAGTATTATAAAGAAGTATTAATTTATTTTTATTTTTTATTTAAACATGCAATAGTTGTTTATAAAAATTAATAAGGTTAGAGACGAAAACTCAAATTGCATATATTTGCAAAGATTGGATGCATATTTAAGCTAAAAAAATTAAATATTTTCTTACCCTATTGAAAGGTTCACCGAAGCTATTGGTGCTCTCACAAACAGCATATTTCACCCCATAAACCCTCTCTCTTTCTCTTTTTCTCTCTGCGATTCTTCACCTCTCTCCCTTTTCTCTCACACCTATTCTCCCAATGCCACCGTCCACCTCCGCCGCCAGAATCCTCGCGGAGCTCCGCCGTATCTCCACCCGCACCGGCATCAGCTCCGCTGTCCGTCCATTCAGCTCCGCTGCTGCCGTCTCTGATTCCGACCCAACACTTTCTTCTTCCTCTGATTCAAATGGTAAGCACTCATTCATGTTAATTTGATGAATTCCTTATGTGGGTCGTTCTTGTTTTTTCTCAATGATGTTCCCTCTAATTGAAAGTTCATTTTTTTTAATTTATGTTTATTGATTTTTTATTTTTTTTCTGTGAAAGGAAAAGCTTCTAAATGGTGGTTGTATTTACCTGGGGCAATTGCATTTGGTCTTGGGAGTTGGCAGATTGTTAGAAGAGAAGATAAGGTGTGTGTGTGTTTTTTTGCCATTCAATTTGTATATACTGACAGTGTAAATCTTTTTTACATATGTATCCACTTAAATCATGCTGAGGTAGATATTTATGGAGATAATTTAGGAAATAACCTATAAAAATGCCACTGTGATGTGAGTTGATTGGATGCTCGTGTAAAAAGGTTTTGCACCGACGATGCATTGAATTAATCTCTATAAACTTATATTAGGAAAAATTATACTTTCATGTAATCGTTGTTCACATCTACGAAGCATTAACACCAAGCAAAACTGACACATCGACACCGGTAATAATTTAAGAAAATTAGATGAAATGTTATTGCATGTCCTGACATTTTTCGGACACCGGGCACGCTTTTGATAAAATAAATGTTGGTGCTACAAAGGTTCACATTGTCGGAATGTATGAAATTTTGATTATGAGAAAGGGGGAAGGAGAGATAGAGAGAAGATACTATTATAAGAAAAAAAAGTTTACTTTCACATAATTCTTGTTCACGTGTATGAAGCACCGAAACCAACACGACGCTGACAAGTCGACACTGGTAATAATTTAAGAAAATTAATCAATTGAATATTGTCATGTACTGACACTTGTCAGACACTAGAACACCTTTGATCGAAAATTCGGTGCTATTTTGGTTCACATTGTCAGAATGTATGAAAATTTGAATCATTGATTTTGATTATAAGAAAGGGGGAAAGAGAGATAGAAAGAAGGTACTAAGAATTATGTAGTGAAAATTGGATACAGATTTGGTGCATTGTTAGCGGCTCTATTTCGACATAGCGTAGTGTAATTTGGACTGATTGCTATTATTTTGTGATACACGATTTAGTGCGAAGTGATGCAATTGCAGCTGAAGCAGCACTATTTCATGTGATCCGTGATTGACAACACTGCCACTTAATAGATTTGAACTCTTTGGCAAAAATCATACATCTCACATTTTGAGTTTGTGTTTTGAATCCATATTGATGAAGTGAGAAACTTAGAATTAAACCTGTTGATCTTCATTATTGGATTCACATTCACTGAGATACTGGCCTTAGTAACGACAATATTTCTGACTCCAGCCAATTCGGATCTAGTGGAAAATATGTGAATGTGGCATCATCTTAATAACTATGTTTATATTGTTTTTGGCAATAGAGTTTTGTCATGTGAATCAGAAGAAAAATTGTGCTCTGTGTTTGTGGTGAGGATCAAGTAAATGACTTAGTCTACAAGCTTGGTGTGTGATGATGGTGTTAAAATATGATGTGCTGTGCTATTTTGGGTAGTGTGATGATTAATCTTTCGACACATGTGCCTATTCTCCTTCTCTACTGTAGCCGAATATGTTTATTATTTATTTATGACTGTCAAGACTCAAAATTGCGTGACATCATTCCGTTATGTTAGTGATATAGATAACTTCCGTAAGTTTGATGCATTAAGGGATTACAATATTTCAGCTTTTTGTTTTCCATCTTTTAAATATACTACTATTACATTACATCTCTATATGCTGTTCATCTCTTAAGTCTTAACCCATCAAGGAGATTTCTAATCATAGGCTCATATTGTGGATTATTTGCCTCCTCCATTTCCTTGATATGTAGATGGCTTAAAGATAATGATATTTTAAGAATTTTTTGTGTGCCTTTTGGTAAACAGCTCAATTTAGCGCTTATTGGACAAATGTCTATTTATAAGCTAATTCAATAATCAAAGAGTGAACATGGTTAAACTGAGTTGTAAGATGTTTTCTTAATCTATCCCGGGGGAATAATCTGTAAACAAATAACTTATGGACATGTGATGAATTACTATCATATGCTCTCTCAACCATTTTACATTAGTTCTTATAATTTTTATATCTCAATGAGAATTCTTTCCATCTTACAATGTTACAGATTAAAATGTTGGAGTATCGAGGGAAGAGGTTGCAAATGGAACCATTGAAATTCAGTGGTGCATATCCATCAAGTGAGGAGTTAGATTCTCTGGAGTTTAGAAAGGTTGTCTGCAAGGGAGTTTTTGATGATAAAAAATCGATCTATGTGGGACCACGTTCAAGAAGCATTTCAGGAGTTACTGAAAATGGATACTATGTTATAACACCTCTTATTCCAGTTCATGATCATCCTGACAGGTATATCAAAATCATTAAGAGCTTTGTAAATGAGTAATGCATCAAGTCAGCAGAAAATTTTAAAATTTTCGCTTTACATATGATGGATGTTTTCAACAATTAAACTCTTAAGACTTTTGGAGTCGAGTTAACAGAGACCTTCTCTAGAATGGTCTACTGACTATGTTGACTGTTTTGTGGTCTAACTCTAAATTGTGTTTGCATGCTATGATAGATGTTTCAAACGCTACATAAACTCGATTTACGGAGATTTCATGAGTTGCAGTATACTCTCAAGTTTGAAAACCTTGTACATACCAACTTTCTGATGTTTATTGTTTTGAAACTGCATCATATTATCTTCATTTGTTCTGGATGAACTTTAAGTTTTTCCATTTGGTTAAGGATTATTCCCTTGCGGCTCAATATGTATGTTTAAGTTTCACTGGACTCTTGAATTTAAAAGGATTTGGATTTATTCTCATCACTTTATAAGCTCTGAATCTTAACTTCTATAAGATAATAACATCTGTATTATGTTATAAACAATACTTTTTCTTGATCATCGTTGACCAATTGCTTGCTTTGCAGGCTTCACTTCTATGTTTTTTAGTTGGTTGTATTATTTTTTCGGAGTTTTTTCAATTTTCATATTGTGTATTGCTTCTTGCAGTGTGAGTTCTCCAATTCTAGTTAACAGAGGATGGGTTCCCCGCAGTTGGAAAGAAAAGTTTTTAGAGGCTTCACACGACGAACAGTTTGCAGATCCACTTCCTTCGCCTTCACAAGCTGATGGAACCAAATCGTGGTGGAGATTTTGGTCTAAAGAGCCTATTATCAGTGAGGTCGTCTCTACCTCTAGTTATTTTTCCATCACATCATTCCTTGTTTAATGCATAAAAATGTAAATTCAAACTTATTTTCAACGATTAAAAAAAACCAAACCAGACAGCAAACCGGCGATATCTTTGAGTCATGGTTCAACTGCTTCAAACCACTGAACTAGGACGAAACTGCAGTTGAACCACTCAAATAGCCGAACCACAGACAGTGTTGGTTCACACTTTAGCTGGTTGAACAATCCGGTTTGATTTTGAAACATTGCTTATTTTCAAACGTTGCTCGTTTACAGGACCAGGTCCCGTCTGTAACACCTAACGAAGTGGTCGGGGTAGTTCGCGGAAGTGAGAACCCAAGCATATTTGTTCCTGCAAATGATCCCGGGTCTTCTCAATGGTTCTATATTGATGTTCCTAGCATTGCCCGATCCTGCGGCCTTCCAGAAAATACTGTTTATGTTGATGATATTAATGAGAATGTTAATCCAAGTAATCCTTACCCTCTTCCTAAGGATGTTAATGCCTTGATTCGAAGTTCGGTGATGCCTCAGGACCACCTAAACTACATATTAACATGGTGAACTTGCTTTTCCTTCTTTGCATGTTGAGCACTGTGCATTTTCTTGTCAAGTTAAAATTTCTTTATACATATCCTTATTCTTTCTTGGCTAATGAGATATGTATCACCATCACTTCAGATTGAAGGTGTGTTCCATGTCCAACACGTGTCGGTGTTGGACACAGACACGACTCCGACACATGCTTATACTTATAGTGACAGACATTCTTTAAATCACTCTGCAGAGACTAGAAGCGCCTAGTTTTTGTAAAATATGGGGACTAAAAATGAATAAAAAATTATTGACTAAACGTGAAAGGTCGTGATTTTTGTAGCGACTAAAAACATATGTAATCCTAAAATAAAATTTTGAAATGTTCATTGTATTGTTCTGTTTCTGTAGGGCTGTCTGTGTCCACTACTTATGACTGAGAATTTACTCTTCGATATGAACCTTAACATTAATAAAAATGGTTGGCGTTCTTTCTAACAAAAAGAATTATTTGTATTTGGGACAGGTATTCTCTTTCTGCAGCAGTTACATTTATGGCTTTCAAGAGGCTAAGACAGAGTAATAAGAGGAGATAGCAAATTTGTTACTGTTATAGGTTAATTACGCAAACACATTACATTTTCATTTAGCATATCATATGTCTATCTCATTGGAGTATTCAATCTTCCAATCTCAATTGCCAAAGATCATTTTCCAGCAACATGTGCTATTCAAGTGAAGTCTTCTCAGAAAGTTACTTCCCACCACAAAAACACTTGTGGAATGGAAATGAGGTGATATTTATTGAAGAAAATAATTTAGAAATTTTGATGCAAGGGGAATGGATATCACATGTTGATATTTATTATCTTTTGGTCAATTTTTTTATTAGAAAAAACTACTATTGTCTTGTAAAATTAGTGTTGAATTAGAGGTGTTAGATTGGAGCAATAAGGGCAATAAGTTCTTTATAGTACTTTTTTTTTCCTTCCTTTCTCTCTTTTATTGTTTCCTGCTTCTCCCAGTTCAAGTTACCTAACGAAATTATTCATAATAACATATATGATGTCATGTCACACGAATTTGACAACAATTTAGATGATTTCTGCATTTGAAATATGTAGTTAATTATGCTCGGTGTATGGTTAATGAATATAATCAGTTGTTGTCATAAGTCATTAATCATCAACTGAACGTAACTAACCATGTTTTTGAACGTCTTTAACCACAATTTTTAAGATAAAGAATATATCTATTAACAATTGTTTGCATGTGATTTTAGATGTTCATACATACATAATATTCATGAACCATGATTTATGTTCAAATTTACACACGGAAATTGTGGTTAGCAACATTTAAAATCGTCGAATGTGATTTTAGATGTTCAAATATACATAATATTCATTAACTATGATTTATATTCAAATTTACAAACGAAAATTGTGGTTAGTGACTTACAATTGTTGTTAACTATATTCAGCCAATGATTAATGAATTGACATATTGTTTTATCCATCAACTATCTATTGAACGTAATTAATTGTATTTAAATTGTATTAACCATTTAAATTGTTGTCGAAATTTGTTGGAAAATCTGTGTCAAAATCACACACCTCTAATAATAATGTGTTGTTTATTTCATAAGAGGTGCTTTGAAAAAGACTGTACAATCTTAAGATTGAAAGACCATCTTCAAAAAAGAATTAATAGAAACTGGATATAATCCACCAGTTAATGGCAATGGATCTCTACCACTGCAACATTAAAAATTAAAATGCATAGTATTGTTGATAGTTCTGAATTTACATTCTTAACTCCTTTTTAGTCATGACATCAAAATTTACATAACCAAGCCTCAAGAGAGAAATTTCAGCATAGAACAAGTTCATACATAAGGCATGTTTTTTTACCAGTATCCCAAGTAAGCCTAGTATGCAGAAAATAGTAGAGTAGTCAAAAATGCAACAAATGCAGGTACACCAAAATAAGTGATTCCATATGGAGTAATCATTTTTGCTGAGCTAGTTGATTCTGCAGAAGCTTCTGTAGATGTTGAGCTAGTTGATTCTTGAGAAGCTTCTTTAGAAGATGTTTCTTTAGAAGCACCTTTAGATGATGATTCTCCATCAACTGAAAGCAGTAAATAAAATATTTAGTTATTACATCTCAATATTGAGGTTGTATATTATCCAGTGATTTAGATTCTTTGTAGTCATGGATTCTCGACTATTAGTTGACTATCAGATTGTTCGTATTATGAGATATCTTTTGAAGTCAATTTAGTTAAATCATGAGTCATATGCTCTTCATCCAATGACTATGATCCCTTAACTATGTGACAACATATTTTTCTTTACTAATTGAATCAACCATTGAGAATTCAATAATTTTGTAGTTTGTTTTGTGGTTTTAAGATTGTTGCATGTTCCATTCCATGTCTTATACAACATGATATGAAGGGTGATCATAAATGCATTTTTTAAATGCAATTTTTTCACTTGATTAGGATATCATGCATTGCTTTGCATAATTTCATTATTAAGGAGATATGACCTACTAGATGGAAGGTTATATCCAAAAAAGTTCCTAAGCCAATCAAAGGTAAAAAAATAAAAAATGACAACCAAAGATTAAAACCACTAGTCTCTCCTTCATTGTTTCTCTAACCAAAATATGCCAACCATTAAAAGAAATCTCTCTTCGAAACAAACAAAAACAAAAAAAAATTACGTAAAAGAAAACATTTTTAAAAAATACTTAAGATGTTTGAACAAGTTTTTATTAAAAGTCAAAATCTTGAAATAATCAATTTTTTGACTTAAATAACTTCTAAGAAAATCTCTAATTTAAAAAATCACTTTGATTTAAGTTTAAACAAAAAAAAAGGTTTAATTTCATGAGTTTTTATTGTTTTTCCATTTTGCAAAAATATGTTGCACATGTTTGCATATGTAATTAAACCAATTAACACAAATTAATCATAAATTAATTACCTGCATTGGCATTGCATTTAGAGATATTAAACTTTATACCACAAGCTTTTGGAAGCTTCATGATATCATCCTTGGAAACTTCTAAGGAAAGAACCATTGTAGGATTGTTAATGAATTGGCAAAGGCAATCAGATGAATTGGTTACCATCTCCTTTAAAGGATCACAACATGTTGGAGGAGGATCATTTGGAGCCTTCAAAAATGGTTGACAAGGAAGCAATTGTTGCATGCATTGTGCATTGGCGACTGCATTTTGTCCAAGGCCAGGAAGAATTTGGTCAAGATCGACGCTGCCGCCGCTGTCACCGCCGCCGCCGTCGCATAAACAAAGGTTAAAAAATGAAGATAAATTTATGAGGAGGAATGAGAGGAAGACCTTGGAAGCTGCAGCCATGGTTTTCAATTTCAACAATGAGAGACAAAAAAATTAATGAAACAATTTATGTCAAAACTAAAGGAAGAAATTGGCCTTGTTTTTTTTTTGTTCTTCCTCTATTCCCCTAGTGCTTATGGTGGAAAGTTTATAATTTAATTGTTGTATAAAATAGAGGGAAGTTCTATTTTTGAAAGGTAGTTTTTTTAGTTGAAATTGAGCCAGCTATCTTTGATCATAGCCATTTATAAATATAAATAATTTATGGGTATTCTGTTTTTTTGTTTTTGCTATATCGTTTCATCACACTTAATTTATCTACAATGCTGGTATTTACAAAATCCAGGTATAAAATTTTACATATATACACACCAACCTTTTAAAACAGAAAATAAAAAAAGATAGTTAGATCTTTTGTGCTGTTTTTTTGTTAGCCAATTCTTGTTAAATAACAAGATGAATGAATTTTGGAATACATACATAAGGGTAAATAGGGAAAACAATTTAACTTTTTCTTTGGTAAATAAAAATTTAGATTATAATGAAACACCTCTCATACGAGATCAGAAACAACCAACAAATCACAACATATGTGGACAGAAGATCCAACCATTTGTGTCAACCGCAATTTGACACTTTTTTTTAAACTCTAATTGGAGATATTAAATACATTTAAGTTTTCTTTCAATACCTTTTTTAAAAAAGTAATACGAATTTGTTCTTCTTTTACTCGAGGTTAATTCATATCATTGCAAATAAAATTCAGAATACATTAAAAAACACAACGAAAATCATCTTGAAGAAACATAAAAGATAAACGCTTTTACAAGAGCATAAGCGCTACTATTAGCTTCGCGTCTAGTAAAAACAACTTGAAAATTGTTGTTAATAGCTAAAAGACCCCTATAATCCTAATAAAAGAACCAAAATGAATCAAAATGTATTCACTATTGTATTTATAAAGTGAATAATTATACAACATAATGAAATTTTTTAAAAAATATATCATATGACAACATGCTAGATCTTCTTAATGAAGTAAACTACTACCAAAAAGTGGCTATGAAAATTCTTTGCCAATGATCAAATTAAAGAATTGATCTTACAATTATAAAAGTATATATATTATCTAATCACTTCCATACATGTTCTTCTTAAAGGCAAATTGGTGGGTGGTTGAGTACTTGAACCAGAGAAATCAATGGAGAAACTAGCATTGTCTGATCCAGTGCTGCATTCAGGTGATTTTTTGCTCATATAGTATGGTGATGTGCTCATTGCCCTAAGTAAGTACAAAAAACATGCATCAGCCTCAATGAGTTTTATTAAATTATAAAATAATAGCTGAAATTAAAAAATTATATAAGTTCTTTTGCGTTGGTCTATTTATGCTATGTTTGTTTTCGCATTGACGAGTCTCCGCGTCAAGGTGACACATTCAATGAATGAAAGAAGTTTATCAATATTCTATACCTAATATGCAAGGCTCAAAAACATGTTAAGTGATGAAGAAAATTCATTAGAGCGTTACCTTTCCTTTCGCTTCTCCAAAAACCGAGTCAGCGATGCTTTTCGCGCTTGAGGCAAGCCAACTAGAAACACAACAAAACTTTGCTAATTATTATTGTGCTTTACATAAACTAGAACAAGTAGCTTTTATAAAATACAAAAATGCTAGCGACACACTCTTTTCTGAACACTTTATAATTGAATGAATTATTGTCGGCTCGATCTCTCTATTCGTTAACCGGCTTGCAATTTCACGATAAATATAACAAATTTTGAAAATAAAATGTATTGATAGGATTTTTCTAAAAGATAAATAGACCAGATAGGCATAATATATTTACCTGGTTGAATCACATTTGTAAGTGTTGATCCTACAGAAGTAGCAACAATAGGAGATTCCAAATGGTTTGTAGGGACATTTGAAGGTCCTAAAGATCTTATTATTGTGGCTCCATTATTGCTACTTGAACCTCCCTTGGGATAAGAACTTGTATGAGAGGTCATTGGGAGAGAACTTGGCAATGGTGAGAGATGAGATAGGTCATTGTGAGAGGACTTGGCAATTGAAGGTCCTAAGGACCTTATTATTGTAACTTCATTGTTGCTACTTGAACCTCCCCTTGGTTGAGTACTTGCATGAGAGGTCATTGGAAGAGGGCTTGGCAATGGTGAGGGATAGGGTTGGCTTATAATGAAACTATCCTTTTTGGAAGGAATGGAGATTTCTTGCTGCATTTTAGTGCCATTTCCAGCTAGTAACATGATAGCCTTAGCCTAGTCATAGAAAATAAAAATCATAAATATAACTATGTATAAAATTATAAATATATATAAAAAAGGGGACTCGATGTTGTCCATCGCAGATTGCGGAAAATAACAGTTTGTTCAAATTCCACTACGCTATTAAGATAAGTTTAGGGTAAAAGAGTTACCTTCTCAGGAGAGATGTCATCATACACACATACTGTACCACCATAAAATATGGTCAATTGAGCAGGCGTAGTACCATTGGATTTGGAACAATTCCTACTCCTATAGAAAACCAAAAAAAAACCTTAGTGTTTCACTCTACATTGTTCCACAATATCATATCATAAAAAAAAATCTTGATAGTACACTTTTGAACAAAATATGCCGTCTGAAAGTACACTTCCGAAAAACATGTGTTTTATTAGAAATGTGGGGCGAAAAAAATTTGTCCCAAAAATATTTTCAATGAAATGAAAAATTAATTTTTTCAAGTGTTTAAATTTATGGTACCTTAAGTCGGTAGAGCCAACTATGGGACCTTTTGATGGAAGAACAGATAAAGGTGTGGCAGAGGATTTTGAACCAAAAGTTTGTGAGTTTGTAACTGAATTAACCATGTTGATTCCAGTAATAACATGATTAGATTGGTTTGAAACTGAAAATGTTCTTGCTTCTTGATTACAAGCTGATTGTGCATCAGAACTTTGGATAGGATAAATTGTAATTCCATGCTTGTTTCCTACTTGATTTATGGCCAAATTTTCCTACAAAATATTAACAGAAGTAAAAAAAAATTAGTTAAAGAATAAATTATAATTTGTGAAAAACACCTTCCACAAATTATAAGATATAAAGAATATACGCTTACGATGTGGGTTAGTTTATGCGGTTGTGAAAATTGATTTTGATTAAAGTTGTTTATATTTAGATGCATTTACCTAAAAATTATTTTTATGAATTTATATGTTGTTTGAATATTTTAAATCAAAATTGCTTTTGAGTATGTAATTACCAAAAAAACGTTTTAACATATATATAAAAATTGAAAAAAAGTTAGAAGTAATTCAACTTCAAAGTAAAATTTAAAAGTATATCTTTGTTCCACTCTTGGAGGAATTAAAAATTGATTTTGACCTATTTGGATGTTCATGACTAGAATTAATTTTAACTTTGAAGCTATAATTTTTAGATTTTGCCTCTACAATTGATTTTTAGACTAGAATATATCATTTAATCCATTTTTACATGAATCTATCAAAACATAAATCATTTTATATTCAACTCACTTATAATTAGAATCAATTTTTATCACCGCGGAACCAAACACACACAAAGTAGTTGTTTCACCTAATAATTGATTTTGAAACCAAAATTGTTTCTCAATACAAACACCAAACATCATAAAAATGTTTGACCATTGCAAACTCAAGTCTCACCTTAAAACCTATCAAGCACTCAATGTTCTTCAACAAGGTTAAATTGTTTCTTTATACAAAGGAATCTAAAGTTTGAAAAATAAATAAAAATATTTATTAAGAAAACAAACAAACCTGTGTCACACCCAAGAATGATTTCTGATTAGATTCAAAAGCATCTTTAGTTGAAATAGTCATATATCCAGATGAAGCTACTGGATCCATAACACTGTTTCTTGACCTATCTTCATGAGTATTATTCTTGAATGACATGAATTGAGGAAGGTTTGAAACCTTATTTGAAAATGACCACTGCATTCCTGAACTCCTAACTGCATCAAATTTAAGGACATAATTTGTATTAGCACCTAAATCAACATTTACAAGAAAAAACATCATTGAAATAACAAGTTTGAATCGATTTAAAAAACCTTTTTAAACTAAGAAAAAGCACAATGGTGATTATATTGACAATGATCTAAGTTGTTAAGAAATTTTTGTTCATCAAGCTTCCTAAGATCACAAAGTGTTGCAAACTATACTTCAATATATATAGACACATGATATATGTCACACAAACCTATACTTCATCTAACCCATTAAAATAAATAAATAGAAAAACTTTAGCAACAGCTATGAAATAAAATAAAAAAATTAATCTACCATAAAAATATTTAGAAGATGCTCTTGTAGAACTTTCATCACAAGAAGCCAGAGACCATGTTTTTTAAAAGATTATATTTTACATATTATATAATTATATCACATGTGACCTTGTTACTTTGTTATTAGTTTATTGTTATCTAGGTATTAACTGGCCAGGTACGGCATATAAATTTAATAACAAAAGTAGCAAGAAAAAAAAATATTGTAATTCCTTATGAAGCATAGTATTATTTAATTATAGTCCATCATCATATAATATAATTATATAATGTACTAAATGGTACTATTCTTAGTAGCTTGCAATAATTTATGATATGACTTTGTTTTTATTAAATGTTTCCTTTCGTATATGAATATTTTATGTGCACCTCTTTGCAACCAGCTTGTCACTAATATAAAAAAATGTTATTTATTGCTCAAGGCTATGCATGCATCACTAATGCCCATGTTAGACCTTAGATTTAATATTAAATATGGTGATTTGTTTTTTTTTGTTTGTTTATATTATATACATTGATAAATGCACATAATTTTATTCTTTTTAGACTCTCATTCATACATCAGGATCCACGATATTTATATTAAAAAACATACGATAGTGCTAAGCATTTAAATACTTATAATTTTGCATCAAAATCAAGAAAATGAAGGACCACGTTATGCAATAAAATATATAAAGAATAAAGAGCACCACCAGACAACCAAGAGCACGTTTTCTAACATAAGTTTTGTAACCAACCATCTAACCAAAAATATATAGCATTTACTATTTATAATTTATTATTATAAGCAAGAAATGTGTCTCACACTCACATTGACGCGTACATCACACTGATCAACACTAACACATAGAAATTAATAGTAATAATTTAAAAAATATAAATATTAAATGTCTCTGTGAGCTTAACTCAGTTGGTAAGGACATACATAAGATATGTAAGTCCAGAGTTCGAACACCGGACCACAGAAAAAATTAGATGATTTCCTTCTCAAAAAAAATTAAATGAATCTTGTAAAAAAAAAAAAAAAAAATGTTGATGCTATATTCGCTTCTAACTTTTTTTTAAAAAAAACATACTCTTAATTTTTCTATAAATGGTAGCGACACTGCATAATATATGTAAGGTCTGAGGTTCAAATCCGGCCACCACCAAAAGAAGTCTTAAGATTTTACACGAGCTTAACTTTATATTCATTTATTTTATGATCAAATTTAAGTAAAGAAAAAATGACATAAACCTAATCAATAAAAAAGAAATAAAATAATAAGTATTTATAAAAAAAAAAAAACAGATTCTATCATTATATATAAAAACCAGTTATACTTGTTAAAAAAAGTTATAAAAAGTGTAAAATAAAAATATCAAGTGACCCACATCTATTTTATTTTGACCCTATATCACAACTCACTTTTTCTTTTTGATGCAATGGGTGGTAATGTAATTCAAACTTACAAGTTATATCCACATGGACTATATATCAACTAGCTCAATAATTGTGGCTTCCCTCTTACAACACACTAACAAGTTGCTATTCCCTACCACATTCACACATCAACTTTGAACCATAAATACCACACATCAAACATCAACTTTGAACCATAAGTATCACATGGCCCTAGCCAGTGTGCTAATATAAGATTTTCCATATGATATATACTTCAACTTATTAATTCAATTATGTAGCATAGGAGGCTGCAAATTGCAGCTAAGATGTCTTTTTACTAGACTAGATAACCTTAAACATGTTCACCCTACAAAACCTTAAAATTTTTGAACTTAATCTTATCCATTAAAGGTGAAAAAAGCAAAAGAACATAAGGCTACAAATTCATTCTTCTCTTCCTTGTTCTTCCTTATACTATTATTTAGGGATAGAGAAATGTTAATCAGTGCCCTCAGGACAATGGTTAAAGAAACAAATATAGTAATATCGCATTGGAACTTGTGCATTCAACTCCTTAAAAGTCTAAAAAATGGTATTTTCAACTTAAGACTTTCTCTTTTTGGTTTCCTTAACCATTACCCTAAGAGCATTGGTTAGCATGACCCTATTATTTATTATTAGGGTAATGTTAACAAGTGTCTTTGGATCATTGTTTAAGCAATTAAAAGTAGTAATTTTTACATTAAAACTTAAGTAATTATTACTTTTACATGTGCTTGACATATGTTTTCAAGATAAATTTTCTCATAGTGAAATCCTTAAACAATGTTTTTAGGGCACTTTCTTATTATCTACAAGTTTAAGCTAAATTTTCTTCATTTTTTCATCTTTGAAAAAACAAACAAAAATTCATTCAAAACATAAAACTTAAATCCCCATGCATGATTAAATAATAAATGAATAAATAAAAATATAAAACTTAAATCCCAAATATATATATATATAAAGACAAAAAAAATAATATTAAAAACAGCCGTTTTAGTTAATTTAATGATAATGCAAAATTTTCAAGTTTCACATCCCCATAACAATAGTTGTTAGTGCAAAATATTTCATGGAAAATAGAAAAAGATGAAAATTGATACCTTGGTCTTTTGGTTTGTTGGAAGCATCTTCTTTCATGGTAGTCCATGGACTATTTTTGGAACTGAAGCCAAGGAATTCTCTTTCCATATGTGGTGAAAAAATCAGATAACAACAAATTTATTTTTCTTCAAAGTTGCAGAAAGAATAAAACTTTGACAAGTGCAAAGACAGGCAGAGAAAAGTGAAGTGTTTGGTTGTGGTGAACGAAGAAAACAGAAAACAAGAGAGTAGAAGAAAGGAGTAAAGAGAGAGAACACAACAGAAATATATATATAATAATAATGAATATAAAAGAATAAAAAATGCAAATTGTTTCCTTAAAAAAAAGGTGCAAATTGTTGGATGTATATCAATCGAGTCTATCAAATTATTGATATAATAAAAGGATTCTTAAATTTGTAATATTTAACTAAGAAATTTAATTCACATGAGCGATCGTGTAAAGAGTTTTTTTTTTTTTGTCGCTCAATTATAGTCGTCAGATCATTAAAAATATTAAATTTTGATCATACTACCATTAAAAAGAGACACTATGTTCGGCTTGTGTGTCCACTAGTGTTGCAGATGGTTTGTAAGTAGCTATACACGCACGCTCAATATTTTTCTCGACATATTTCTTATGTGACATAAAATACCTCTTGTATGTTTGGTGACAAAAATACCAAGAAAGTAACTAAAATGACTCAAATCCTTCATACAAAATTTAGAGAAAGTTTACTCGTGATGGATTAATGAAGGGAATATGAGGACGCGGCTAGAATGATATCATCCACATTGAGAATGATATAAGCTATATCATTACCTTGGTGATATATAAATAAGGAATGATCGGAGATGTTGTTAGAGAAACCCAAGTTAGCAACGTAGCGAGTAAGTCACTAATATCGAGCACAAGATGTTTGTTTAAGTCCATAGAGTAATTTATTTAGCAAGAATACCTAATTAGGATGGTGTGGATTGTGAAAACATGGTGGCTAATGCATGTAGACAGTTTTATCAAGATTACCATGTAAAAATGTGTTCTTGACATTTAATTGATGAAAACGCCATGATTTGGGATATAACAACAGTGAGAACCATCTGAAGAATGGATGGTTTGACTACTGGGTTAAAGGTCTCGCCACAATCAATACCATTTTGTTAATTGACCCCACTACCTACAAGATGGGTGTCGCACTAAGTCCCATGTTTTATTTTCAATAAGAGCGCCATATTCTTCTTTCATGGACATTTTCAAATTATGACGATGTAATGCATAAATGGGATTGATGGGAAAAGAAGAATTAGATTATTTTGGAGATGAGGTATAAAGATTAAAAAGTATGTGAGGCTTAAAAATTTCATGTTGTGCTCGAGTGGTCATTTGAGGTGAGTGATGTGGGTTATGCGTTGAAATTATTCAGTCAGAAGCCTGTGGTGAGGTCAGTTGTGGGAACGGGTTGGGAGTTTGTGTTTGCGATTGCATTTGTTGAGAGGTATGACTTGTAGTAATGGTATTTAGGGATGGAGTATTTGTGGTCGATGGAGGTGCATTTAAAGTAGGGGGTGTGTTGGTTTGTTCTAGTAGTGCTTTGATGAGGATAGGTTTTACGGGAGTTAAAAAAGGATGTGCGCTTGTATCCAAAAAATCATAGTTAGATGTTGAAGGAGCACTTAAGGTAGAAAACGGAAATGTATTTTCGTCAAAATTTACATGCCTATAAATGATTGTCTTACGACTCGACAATTTGTAACGTATATATCCTCTATGGTTGGAAGGATAACCCAAAAAAAAAACTTGGAGTTGATGACCAAATGAATAAACAAGAGTATGAGTTTGAGTAAAGGATTTTGGCGAGGCAGGATCAAATTTAGCCATAAGGAAGGAGGAAGGCAATTTTGCCCGCGGCTAGGGTTAGTAGAATATGTGTGTGTGTGTGAGAGAGAGAGAGAGAGAGAGGTGACTAGGGTGGATGGCTAGGGTTAGAAACCAAAGCTTATTGTTACTGATATCATGTAAGATAATATATGTCTTGCTTATTTCACTACTTGAACATGGATATATACAACAAGAGTCTTAACTATCAAGTCGTTGTTGTTTTGATTACCAAGTCGTTACTAATTTAACTATCAAGAGGTTACCAAATATAAAAGATATTCACATGTTCTAATAGAAACTACATTAACTCAAAACTAAATTTAACATTTATTAGCTAACAATAACTAACTCCTCTCTTAACTAATCTATTGATGGCAATAATTTGTAGTATAAAATAATCATCATATACATTTTTTTCCTAAAAAAAAATACTTTTTTTTTTCTATTGTTGAGAGTGCAGTTTTGCCCCATTTAGGGGGTTACACTTGGATGGCATTGAGTTCTAGTCACATTAATGATTTTGTCTCTATCTCTCTCTCGCTCTTCATTATCTCTCATAAAAAATATACTTTCTTCGTCTCATATTAAATGACCTAGTTGACTTTGACACACATATCAATGCATATTTTTTATCTTTAATATCTTTAATTATTTATTTGAAAAAATTATAAAAATATTCATCGAGTCGAATCCAACAACATCTTATATGATATTATTTATATTTGTATATTAGTAGAAAAATAAGGTCAAAGTATGTCAGGTCAAAAGTGGAAAATTTCAAACAAATCATCTAATATGATATTATTTAACCATTCATCAATCATTATGTTTCATCAAAATATACTAAAGTCATCAAAACTCAATGTCATCCAAGTATTTTTCCTATTTAGGATGTCTCCATTCATACATGTTGACTGCATAGATATGTGACATGTCAAAAAAAAGCTAAAATATGTTTTTGGTCCCTGCAAATATAGCGAGTTTGGGTTTTGGTCCTTGATAAATTTTATTTTTGAAATCCATTTCTGCAAAATTTTTTGTTTTTAAAAATAGTCATTAGCCCCACTTTACTAATGATTTGACTAGTTTTTGGTTAGGTGGTAGTCGCTGACAGTACGAACTTGAACACATGGCGCACACGTGGATTTTAACTAATTTAACATATTTTATAAATTATTTTAATAAAAATAAAATTGATTTTTCAAAATAAAAAAAACTTTAATTAATTAAATTAAGGGGAAATAATCACATGTTGCTGAAACACATTCATCTTTAACCATACCCTCTCTATTTTCATTCCTACACCATCATGACATGCTTCATAGAGAGGTTGCAACAACAATTATCATCTATGGAAGCTACAACATCAACAACATCATTTCAAGCTGCTCCAACAAAAACAGTCCAAAACAATAACAAAAACAACCCTTTCAATTTCCTTTGTTTTTTCCCTCTATGTTTCAATTTTCCATGGCTGAAAACTTGGATGACGGTGAGTTATGGCTTCCGCCGCACATTCACTCCGACAACGACGGTGATGACTCAACCACAACGTTGTTTTCATTAAAAATGAATTTACAAAAATTGGAACATTGTGAGAAAAAAAATAAAAAGGAGAGAGATTGTATTTGGGTTTCTGTTGGTGGAGGAATTCGAGGTCAAATGAAGAAGATGAAGAACGATGGAGGGATTGGAATAGACGAAGAAAAGGGGGAAATTGAAACCCTGCAAATTTTCTTCCTTTTCTGATTCTATTTATTTAATTAAATTAAATGTTTTCTTAATTTTGAAAACAATTTCATTATTATTAATTAATTTATAAATGTTTAAGAAAATAGAATTGCCATGTATTTGCCATGTGGAAGAGTTAGTATGATCAACACCAGCCACATAAGCAAAAATTAGCCAAATCAACAAGAAAGTGGGTCCAGAGACTATTTTAAAATACAAATTTTTTTACAGAGATAGATTTCAATTTTTTTTTACTAGAGACCAAAACTCAAACTCGTTATATTTACAGGGACCAAAAAATAATTAAAGTCAAGGATTGATATTAGAAGTTAAAAAAAGTTATTTGTTTACCAAAACAACGGTAATTAAAGTATGAATGAAAAATTTCCACTTCTTTCTCTCCCTCGAAAACAACATGCGTCTAAATGGAGCAAAGTTGCACTTATCTTGTGAGGCTAAGATCTTTTAAAGTGAGTATATCAAAAGTTGGAGAAACTCTTCTATGGATACAACCATATATAATAAATATCTGAGCACATTCAAATCAAATGAAAAAAATAAATAAAAAATAATTAAATCATATTAATCAACATAATTTAATTTTTACATTTAATGTGAGTGTGTCTAAATATTTATCATTTGTGGTTGGGTCTATAGAAGAGTTTCTCTAAGAGTTATTATCGTAATAAACTCATGATTTTTTTTTTAACAAGCCAAAATATAAACTCATGATTTGTTAAAACATACCTATAATATATATCTTTAATTTATTAATTAACGATTGATATTGTTTATTTTATACTTGAATAACGTGAGATTGTTTACTTTAGAGGAGCTGAATCTCGTCTTGTGAGTAAATGAAAAACAATAAAGTGATGCTTTACTCGACACGTATAATATAGAATAATTAAGTATTGTGTTATTTTATTTTTTGACTTTTAGTACGCACATGTTTGGTTTATATTTTATTATCTCTTTTATATTTAATTAAATATTTTTAGTTTAAATTTTAAATTAATGCACAAACCTTTCACAAGGCAGAAGTTGATAGATTCTACTTATACCGTGGGCTGTGCAAAAACCACTTATACCAGCAGCCTTGACGATCATCGTCATATTACTTCATTAATTTATTCAAAACTTTGAACATATGTTGTTTAGTTGGTGTCTTCTTTTAACAGATTAATCATGCAAACGTTGGTTTAGAATCTAATTTTGCGTACTTAATTTTTTGGCTGATCAATTTTTTTACTTTAATCATTACAATCAACTTAAGTATCTAGTCTTTGTTGTCATCATTAATGAAAAGACAAAGGAAACCTCTAACGATAGATTTTGAGATACTCCTATACATAAGACAATCTGTATTTTTCGGAAATTGAAAAAGATTTAGTATAATTTATACTTGAGCCTGAATTATAATACTTTAGATATTATAATTTATTTATACTTGAGCCTGAATTAAAATACTTGTCCGTGGTTATTATAGAATGATAAAATTAATATTATTTATTAAAATATTTATTAATTATAGTTAGTTTCTTTTTGAAGGAATTAATTATAGTTAGTTAAATAGTTAAATGAAGTAAAATTCATCAAATAAGAGCATAGGCGTAAAAAAATGTTGCATTTGTATTCTAAAGTTGTAATTATTTATTTATTTGGTTAAGAAAGTGATAATTAAGTGTGAATGTGACAAACAATTACAAGATCTCTATTAATGATCAATTATATCTTTTTTTTGAAGTAATTTAGTGAATATAACTCACTTTTTATAAAGTGAATAAGTTAGGTTTTCAGAGTTTGAACATTAACTCTTGTATATAACAATGCAGTGTTTCTGCTAATTAAACTATGTTCAAGGGAACAATAACAATATCTTTGATTCAACAGACTAAACACATACATAACTAGAACTTCAATAAAAATGCTTAAACTAGGAAAAATACATATTAAGCAAGAGTAGATCATTAATTAAAATAGCATATTAAATTTCCTCATGTACTCAATAGAGATCTTAATAAGTTTGTGCAAAAATGTTTGTATTTGAGAGATAAGAACAAATCGAAAAAAGAGGTTGTTGTTGCCCAATTAAAGTAAGAAAAGGAAAGAAGGTGGAGGTAGTTGAGTGATGAGTTCCTCTCAAAGTTGAGTGATAAATTGGTACAACGATGGATACTTTTTTTTTTTTTAAGAGGAAAAGATAGATATAAATAGAGAAAGATTGTGTTTAGCATGAGTCGTTATATATTTCATATGATCTATGGTAGACCATGAAATTAATTAGTATTTTTACATATTTTTTAATCAATTAATTAGAAGTTAATTTATTCATTAGTTTTTTAATTAGTAGTTAATTCATATTACGCAATAGATATATGAAGTGATTGATGATCGTTGTTAGAATAATGTATTGTTGAAAAATTGAGTGGAAATAAAGAAATGGCACATGGATTAGAAAAAGATAGGGCATAAAAGAATAAAAAGAAAGAGAAGTGGAAGCATGTGCATAAGAGAAGTGAAGACACGCATAACGTGCATGTGATTGGTGGGTTTAATCAACTTTGGTCGGTCCCACGTGTCTATTTATTAATAGCAACGCCAACCTCGTGGTGGGCATGTCCCTCTATCATAAGGGTATTTCTTACTTTTCTTAAAATTTAGATTGATGCTTGCCCTATTCATTTATAATTAATAACTAATATTAGGAGGCTATAATATATCACTATCTAATGTAAGACTAATATTCACGCTTAGAACGAGATTTTTGTCGATCCCTGTGAGTATAGTTCAGTTAACAGGAAGTTGGGGTTTGAAATCAGGACATCCTACTTATTTATTTTGAAAAAGGTGAATTCTAACATTTAAACTACTTGATAAAAAAAAAGATCGAAATTATATTTTTTTCGATTGATCCATAACCATTGTATATAACATATGGATTAAAAGTCTAAGATAAATTTTGTATACTTTTAAATTTTAAATTTAAGTCAGACAAAACTCTATATAATTACCAATATGTAAGACTTTGTTTAGACCATAATATGTAAGATTTATGTAGTCTAACATATATTTACAATTTAGTCATATCATTGAATGTCATATTTTCAACGTCAACCTTTGAGATAATTTTTACGGGCATGAGATCAAAGTTTTGACTAAACAATAGTGAGTTGTGGTGTAAGAAATAAATTAATGATTTGATCAACTCGAAAATTCAATCTAAACTAATCAAATATATATTTTTGAGTTCAAGGTCAAACTAAACCAAATCAATCAAACCCGACCTCAATTAATTTGAATAATCGATTTTATGTGATTTAAAACCGATCATCCGAAAGCCAAACCATTATATTTTTTATAAGGGAAAACCATTATGTTTATTATTATTTCTTTTGTTTTAAATTATATATCAGCAGTTTTATCCTAAAAAAATGTCATATTCATGTTTTTATTACTCGTTATATACTATTTTTTCATTTTAATCTGACTACTTGTTTTAATATTGTAAAAATATTTATAATGTTTGATTAAAAGTTAATTGCCGTATAAATTTTGTAGGTAAAATTATTTTCGTCCTTCATCTTTTTTTCACATCATTTTAGTTTTTTGGATCGATTTGATATAGATTTTTAAGATTCAAATCTATAGTTTTATTTCATTATAAATTCTTAGCGTTCAAATTTATGGTCCTTCACTTATGTTTTCAAATGAATTTTAAATTTGATGATTGAAAATCCATATACAAACAGGGAAAAAGACAAAAGTGACGTAAAAAATAAAATAAAGGATAAAATCCTTATAAATAAACTAAGTTAAGGAACAACAAGTGTAATTTTGTCAATTTTTAAATGTTATGTTTTAAATGTTTTAACTTTGTCAATTTGGTTCAGTTTGGTTCGAATTTTGTAAGAAAAAATTACAAAAATTGAATCAAACTAAATTGACTATTTTTCATGTGTGCAAACTTATTTAATAAAAAAAACAACAAATTGAGTAGTTACACCCCTAATCAAACTGACTTGTAACACCCCTAATCAACGATATGGTAATTTATTAATTTATTTTGTCAAAATACTTATTATTTTATTACTATCAATTTTCTAGGTAGAAATCAACTTTTTTTCCTTCTCAAAAGGGATAATTTAATTGTTATAATTTTTTGAGGGAATTTAATTGTTATAATTTTGACTCTTGAGTATATCAAAATACATCTATTGAATCATATTTTGGTTAAAAAATATATATTAAGGGAGATTATGTTATTTGTTTATGGGGTTTTTGGCACCAGGTTCACATGGTTTTACTCGACACAAGTGACATCACTTCACTATAAAATAAGAAAAATGATAAACAAAGGGGTGAGGGTTCAAGTGCTTCAACTTTCTCTCAATTAATAATAACGTACGTGCCTTCTACTATTTTTCTTTTATATAACATTGACAAATTTACTAACATATTATTTATCAATGAATTCCAGTTAGATTGATAGTGGAATTCTAATTAAATTCTTGAGATCTAAGTTGAATTAGGGTTGAGATTATCTACCTTTAAATTGTCTACCTTTCTCTTGAATAAATTTTATCTCTCATTTAATAATTTATTTTATGTGAGATCTAAGTTGAATTAGGGTTTAGTTTTGAGGATATTTTATGTGAAATCCTAAGTTCGAATCTCGGTCATCACACTCCCCTTTCTCACGTGTGTTTGTCTGAGTATGTGTTACACACTAGACTAATAGCGGAAAACTTTACTCTAAATACACTAAAGTAATTAAATAGTAAAGTTAGAGAATTCATTCTCATTGAATTAATTCTTATTAACTATATTAATCATGTGGGTTAGTTACTATTTTATTTGATCATTAGTAAGTATTTTGATGACCCTATAATACATTAATTCAATAGTTCCACTTGAGATTTGGATTAATTAAAACCAATCAAAAGCATTTAGACAAAATGTGTTGGATGATAATTTGCCAGATGTTCATATGGAGGGATATCCCTTCACCTAGTTCAATAGATGAAGGGACTATAATACTTGTCTAATGATTTCTTCGAGGAAGCGAATGACCTGATTGTTGATTCAAGGTGATCTTTACAGGTAGCAGCGAGCAAACACACATTGGTATAGAAATCGTGATCTTAATACAAAATTCTTCCACACATTAGCTACTTCAAGAAATAAGGTAACATGTATTATGTTTTTAGAAGATCAAAATGGTGCTAGGGTCGCTCATAATTCTGGTTTGTGCAATTTACATAAGGATTATTTTAATGATTTATTTGAGATAAAATCAAGCACGCGTGACCCTCTAATACTTTTTTTTTATTGACAATGTGAATAATGTCTGGAACCAACAAGTTATTGAGATTTTGTTTGATGATGGTACAGCAGATGCAATCATGAACACGACTGTGTCGATGAAGGAGGATATAATGAGAGATGTTCAGTTAAGAATGCATATAGGCTTTGTGTCGATAAACTGATTTGTAAGATGAATAAGCTTGTCTAACTCATCTTTTTTTCTTTTCAAAAGTTTATTTAATTTAATAATAAAGAATAAACTATCATTGCAACAATTTTTTCCAATTTTATTCTTCCAAAGTCCAATGGGCCAGGCTTAGCTTCAAGTCCATTTTTTAAAATTATTGTTCACTCGTAGTGTTAGGCTAAAAAAAACACCACTAAAAGATCAAAATACCCTTTGACAATTAACTGCCGCTGGTTACATATTCATCGGCAGTTAAGTGATGTCGGATCCATCGGCAGTTAACGATGGATTCAATTATGCAGACAGCAAGTTCTGCATAATGGAATCAAGCCATTTTTCAGCCTATTTTTACCTGTAATTCAACCACATCAATTCCAGAGGCAATACAACTCTTATACCATTTATAATCACATAAACAAGAACAATACATAATCTTTTACAATTGACCATAATTAAATCAATTCGACATTTCGTTAAAATTACACGAATGTTTGAAATTCATCAAAACAATAAAGAGTGTTTGAAATTAAACAACATATTACATATCATTACATAAAATATCTATCGACATTTTACGCACGTGCAGATGGAACGAACACAAATATATAATATATTATCTTCAACCAGCTTCTTCAAAAAAAATATTATCTTCAACCATATTCCTAAATATAAATTCTACGGTATTATCGTCACAAATAAGCCAAGGCACATAGATCGCCGTTTTCCACATGTCTTCATCTTTATCTGCTCCTAGGTCCATGCAAGGCGTCTGAGCAAATATGTGACATGTATATTGATTTTCACCAAGATACTCAAAATATGTGTTAAGTTGGCCATTATCTGCTGATGGAACAGCGCATCGACAGTTAAGTGTCGAAGATTTCAAAACCGGCAGCACTTAACTGTTGATGAATAAGAAACCGGCGACACTTAAGTACCAAGGAGCATTTTGATCATTTACTGATGTTTTTTAGCCTTACACTATTTGTGAACAACAATTTTCTCCATTTTCAGAATGGTTGGCCGAGATGTGTGATCCAAGGATTCCATATGAATTTGTAGGGATAGAGCAACATGCATACACATGATCCCACTTTTTTCCCAAACGTGGTTTGGCAACATTTTCAACGAGAGAAAAAAAAATGTTACGTGTGATTGTCTTGTTATATTGTCTATGATTTGGACATGGCAGACAGATGAATGGTAACCGTCAATCATCCATGATCTTCAGCTGATAGGACAACACAATTGAGCTAAACATAGATAGACCGTAACCTATAACAATAAGGAAAATGTTAACAAATACTTCTAAGATGTGCACTGCTATTAATCGCGAGTAAATTTCTTCGCGAATATCACGAGTGTAAAATCACCCAACACATTATGCAATTTGTGTCACAAAAAAAAAAAAATAATCACAGCACTATGCACATCCTCTTGTTTCTAACATATTGAATGTTAATGTGTCTTCATTTGATGTTATAATCAATTGTGGTGTACGGTTTGCCAAGTGAATGAATTACACGTTTTATATCCACTCCCATGCATGTGTTGCACACAACATTTTGTTTTAGGCTTCTTTTTCATGTCATCAAATGTACCTATGTTGAATTGAATTGTCAAATACAATGGAATACAACTCTATGAAGAATTCTACGTAAAAAGAGGATGCAAATTAAGATTTATTAGCCATTGTACTAGTATTCGTGTGGTTGTCGTGAATTGTTTGCTCGCGATAAATAGCATTATTCCTTCTAAGATACTTTTTAAAGAATCAAATGTAGTAAAATTATTTAAACTTTGTGTAGTGAACTTCCTATAAATGTAAAAACAATATTTTCAATATATATTCTATTAAGACTTAATTGTTATTTTTGTCTCTTAAGTATTTTTTTAGTATCGCTTTGGTCCCATAAGTAATAAAAAGTATGTTTGAGTCCTTTAAATTCATCTATGTTACACCTTTTGGTCTCTTCCGTTAGATTTAATTCAAAAACATTAAGTGTGGTACACGTCTCGTTTTAGCATTGGCTTTAACTTTAATTCTTCTTCATTCATCTTCTTCTTGATGTTCATCAAGAACAACAAACAAACGCAAAAAAAAAACCCAATAAACTCTCATCACCTTCATGTTCATCACCACCTTCATGAATCTTCATCAAATAAACAAAAAAAAATAGTGAAATTAGTAAAAAA